>Ga0208277_1001810_pt1 | contig 12355 bp, 14 predicted proteins | sample ETNtaG_5_FD_185782 | JGI IMG/M metagenome (GOLD analysis project Ga0208277, IMG submission 185782) | Marine microbial and viral communities from oxygen minimum zone, Eastern Pacific Ocean - ETNP201406SV205 (SPAdes) (version 2) | ecosystem: Environmental > Aquatic > Marine > Oceanic ...
AAATTATCAAAAAGGTGTAATGAAGGAAAAGCTTGGGTAGCTGGATTATTGCCTGGCGCTAATAGTAATTTTTCAAAAGGAAGACAAGGCGAGTTAGAAAAAGAAGTAATGGATGAATTTGGAGTTAAATTTGAAGATTTTATAATTGAAGAAATACCGGAATTGTCCTCTTATGGCATGTATAGGCCTTTATTTCAAAAATATAATGATATTCAGGTTGAGTTTGATTCAGGAGATCCTGTTTTTACTTTTTGGTTACACAAGGGCACTTATGCTACCTCATTTCTACGTGAAATAATGAAATCATCGGATGTGACAGTATATTGAAAAAAGTCAAATGTATAATTTTTGATTGTGATGGAACATTAGTTGATAGTGAGCCTTTGACTAACAAAGTTATAGCAGAAATGGCAGGTGAGCTTGGAATAACAATGACTTGGGAGGAAGCAACTAAGTTATGGGGTGGAAAGACAATAGATGCAGTTGTTTACGGTATGAAAGAAATGTCTGGTAATGAATTGCCTGATGATTGGGTTCCTAGATTGGTGCAGAATGTATCGAATGCCTACAAGCATGATTTGGTTCCTATGGATGGAATATCAGAAGTATTAGATTCTTTGACAATACCAACCTGTGTAGCCTCGAATGGACGGCCAGGGCATGTAGAGAATTCATTGAAAATAACGGGACTTTACAAATATTTTAAGGATAAGGTTTACACGGCTTCTGAAGTAGCACACCCTAAACCCGCACCAGATTTATTTTTGTATGCAGTTGATAAAATGGATTTCCCAAAAGAGGAATGTGTAGTTATTGAGGATAGTATTCCTGGAGTTACGGCAGCAGTTAGAGCCGGAATAAGGGTTTTAGGATTAGTAAAAATGAGTTCGGAGAAAGAATTAGAAGAGGCTGGCGCCGAACCTTTTACAAATATGCGTGAATTACCTAAATTATTAGGTTTGTAATGAAATCAATTGTAAAATTATCATCTATTTTAGTAATAGGCTTATTGTTAGGGGCAATTTTCAATCAGATGTTGTATGATAGAGACTTTGATGGAATTCCTAATGATAAAGATGATTTCCCTACAGATTCTAGTGAGTGGAGTGATAACGATTCAGATGGAATAGGCGACAATTCAGATACAGATGACGATAATGATGGTTTTAATGATTCAGATGATTTATTTCCTTTTGATTCATCAGAAAACTCAGATAATGATTTAGATGGAATAGGTGACAATTCAGATACCGATGATGACAATGATGGTTTCAATGATTCAGAAGATTTAGATCAATACAACGATTTGGCACTAAAATTTAGTTTCCAGGCAATTAACTTAATTGATAAACAAAATAATAAGCAAACAGCTCCAATCATTTTCTTTTTGTATCAGGGAGATGAGCAGTTAAACCGATTTGATAATGATGGCAATCCATGGAATGTCCCCTGGCAAGAAGAATATAATCTGTCAGTAGACTTTGAATTTAATGTTCCAGATAATCAAACTTTACATGAATTTACAATAGTAGCCTATTTCTTGAAATTTCGTAATTCAGAAGAATTAGATATCAGTAGTTCAAATTCTAGTTATAGAGAAACAATAATTTACAATTTGGAAACTAGAACTTGGAATGATTTTAACGGTACACTTGACGGCAGTTCGGATAATTCTGATGATTCAGATGATGCTCTATTAGTTTTGGAAATAGGAGTCTTTAATTTTGGTTATCTTAAATCGTTTAAATGGTCATATATGTTTGATGATTATCAATTTAGCTATAATTTTGATCCTAAAAGATATTCTTATTATGTAAGTCAATCACATAAGATATCTAATTATAGAGATTATCTTAATTTTGTCACAGTAGATGAGCCTGCCTTGATTGATATAGCATATATTCTTCACAATATGTCAGAAGAGGAAAATTTAGATTCAGAAGAAGAAATCAATTTTATCTTAAGTTTTTCTCAATCATTAAAGTATTCAGAAGACAACATAACTGCAGGTGTTGGTGAATATCCAAGATACCCTATTGAAACTCTAGTAGATCAGACTGGTGATTGTGAGGACACTTCTGCACTTTTGATATCCTTGGTTGAGATTTTAGGTTTTAATGCCTCTATAATATTAATACCTGATGCATGGGAAGGATATGGGCATGCTGCAGTTGGCATTAATGTTACAGGAGCTACTGGAGTGCATTATATTTTGAATGAAGGAGAATTTAATGAGATTAGTTATTATTATGCAGAGACAACTGCACCTGGGTGGAGATTAGGAGAAATGCCAGATTTAGAATCTAATAGTGCATATATTTACGAGGTAAAATGAGCGATTCAGAAATTGAACAAGAATATTTAATCAAAGTAGATGACGAAGTTTATGGGCCGATTCCTGAGGTAAGATTAATAGAAGATTTAGGCAGGGGTGAATTATCTAAAGATGCTCGATTTTGGGATGGTGAAGACTGGTTGCCTATAGGATTCTTGTTAGAAGGTAATGTCTGGAACGAGGATGCTTGGGGTGAAAGAGAAGAAATTATTGTAGATGGCCCTCCTCTTCCCGCTAATTTAGCTTGGAAAGATACTAAGGTAAAGGGTAGATGGTTGATGATTTATGGCGATCATTTAGTTGTTGAAGGCGGAGGCTTCCGCAAGGGAGATATTCTTTCTTTATTATCTGGAGAACCTAGTGAAGGTGGAATTCCACTTCCAAAAATTTTGAATGTGAGCATAACTAAATTTGATGAGCATTCAAAAATAGAGATTAGTAGTTTTCACAAAATGTATGAAGTATATACTTTAATTTGTAATTTAAACATAGATGATACAGATTCTTTAGTTAAAGAATTAAATAATTCTGATGTTAGAGTTAGTTTTTCTTAGAAATGTGGTTCTAATTTTTGCATAATTGCATCTTTAGGCATAGCGCCAACCAATCTATCTACTAATTCTCCATTCTTAAAAATCATCATTGTTGGTATAGACATAATGCCATGAGCTGATGAGGTATTTGGATTTTCATCAGTATTCATTTTAGCGATAACTATATTGTTATTTTCAGAAGCAATTTCTTCCAAGACTGGCCCTAGGGCTTTGCAAGGTCCACACCATGGAGCCCAAAAATCAATTAGAACAAGACCATTGTCTTTAACAGTGCTTTCAAAATTCATATCAGTTACTTGGATTGTACTCATTTTTTTCCCATAGCAAATCAACAAAATAATGGTTGCTATAATGTTTGTATGAGAGGCCTAGTTATAGCCTTTTTGATACATATTCATACTTTTTAGGACTCCCTAAACTTTATTTATCCCTCTTTTTTAGGCTAACCTAAAATTAGGTGTATAACATGAAAATTTTGACCATTAACGTGATGTTCGCAATATTGTTTTTAGTAACAACTAGCATGACAGGCTGCCTATCATTTGGAGCAGTTGAGTTTGACGAATGTGCAGACAAAGATAATTGTCTAACAATTGCATTTGAGACAAAAGAAGATTATCAAGATAAGGATGAAAATCCTCAGAGATTAGCTGATGAGATAGGTAAATTATTGGGTAAAGATGTAGAGATCTATACAGTTCAAGGAGCGGCTTCTACAGTGGAAGCTCTAAGATTTGGTCATGCAGATATTGGTTTCCTTGATGGAGGAGCGGCATGGTTAGCTTGGCAAAATCATGATCTTCAAGTTTTGGCCTCAGAGCAAAAAGGAGATGGCCGTTCTTACTATGAAGCAGTAGCTGTAGTCCATAAAGATTCAGATATTGCTCAAGCAGATTTAGATGATGACCCTAATACAGATCCGTTTGCTTTGATGGAAGGTAAAACATCTTGCCATACTGCAGCTCTTGGAAGTGCAGGTATGCTATTACCAATGGGATTTTTGATAGCTAATGGCTATGTCGAAATAGTTGGTGATCCTGATGATATTGATTCTTTAAGAAATACAGTTACAAATCACTTTTCAGAAGATTCCAGTATTCCTAAAAGTGGAATATACTACAAATATCAAGGTTCTTTACGTTGCATGGCTGAAGGTAAAGGGGACATTGCTTTTGTCAAGGATTTAACATTGCCTACATATTGTTCAGATGATGATCCTAAAAGTTGGTGTTTTTCAGGAGAATTTAAATCAAATTCCGATTATCACACATTGACAACAAACTTTGGTAGAGCTCCAGGCCATCCAATTATGTATAATCCAGAATATATGAGTGAGGAAGAAGTTACAGCACTTCAGGATGCAATATACACTATGAACCAGAGTGATAGTGGTAGACAAATTATTGTAGATGTATTAACAACACCAGGTATTAGTGTAACAAATACAACAGCACATTTAGGAACTTATGGAGTGGCTATAGGTGGAGTTCCAGGAATAAATGCATACTTCAATGCAGCATATTCCACAGATCCAGATAAAGATGATTCCAATATGATGATGTATGTAGGAGTAGGCGTTGTTGTTGCATTAGCAGTAGGTGCAGGCGTTTATTGGCGCAAAACTAACACAACGGGATAAATTCTAGATTATCTTGCATTCGAAGGCATTATTCGTATTTGCATTATTCTTAACTCCAGCTTTTTCAGGTTGTTTAGATTCCGATGAAATAGAAAAATTTAATTGGATTAAAAAGGAGGGAGGAAATTGTACTTTAAATTCAGAAGAATTACTTTGTACAACTTATTTAGAATATTTTGACACGCCAATCATTTCATCTATCAATCCAGTAACAAATGAACTGTGGGTTGCAGATTTAAATGGAGAGATTAGGACTTGGAATGGTTTCAGAGAATATTTGGTCGGTAATCTAAGTGAATATGTTTCGACATGCCATAATGAGCAAGGATTGCTAGGTATGGCCTTCTCAGATAATTTTACAAATAATAGAAAAGTTTTGTTATCTTATGTAGCCGAACAGAATTGTGATGAAGATTTTGCTTCTCCATTAGTTTTGGCAGATGTGTCTGTGGACAATGAAATTTTGAATATGACAACTCTTAGAGTTTTAACTGAAATTGAGCAACCATACAGAAATCACAATGCAGGACATTTATTGTCAGTTAATAATAATGAATTTTTGTGGGGCATAGGCGATGGAGGAAGTTCTGGTGATCCTCATGACAACGGACAAGATATTTCAACACCTTTGTCTTCAATATACTTTTTTGAATACAATGGTACCGGTATTTCTCCAATTTTAGAAATGGAGGATGGTTCGAAGACTTATGTTTTACATTCAGGCCTTAGAAATCCTTGGAAATTTAGTTTAGATGATAATGGAGGGCTTTGGATTGCAGATGTTGGTCAAAATTGTTTTGAAGAAGTAAATTATATAGAAAATTGGACTACGCCTACTAATTTTGGTTGGTCCTTACGTGAGGGAAAACACACATTCTCAGAAGATTCTGAGTGTTCAGATGTAGTTTCTTCACCTCCAGAAGATATTGTAGATCCAGTTATAGAATATAGTCATTCAGAAGGACATTGTTCAATAACTGGAGGTTTCTGGTTAAATGAAGATTCTCCATTTGGTGAGGGTTATGTTCATGGAGATTTTTGTACAGGAACAGTTCGTTTAGTTGAAAGAAATAATAATACTTGGGAAGAAAGAGTATTGTTTGATTCAGATTTGCAGATTGTAGGCTTTGGTCAAGGTTTAAATAATGAATTCCTAATTTTCCATTGGGGTGGGACTATATTCGAAGTATCGGCCTTAGGGAACAATAATGAATAGTAAAAAAACAGGTTATCTTGCAGGAGTCTTTGATTTTTGTCATGAGGGACATGTTAGCATAATAACTAGAGCTTCAAAATTATGTGACCATCTTATTGTAGCTGTAGTTTCAGATGCTTTTGCATTAAAATATAAAAAGCAAAAAATAGAGAATAATGAAGGCGAAAGAGTAAAAATGATAGAGTCACTTAATTTTGTAGGTAATGTTGTAATTGTAGATAATAATGATCACAAATTTTTCTTTGATAAATATAATGTTACACATCTTTTCCATGGAACAGATTGGGAAAAAGAGTCTTATATTGATTTTATGGGGCGTGACGATATAGAAAGTAGAGGTATCGAAGTATCTATGCTTCCACATACAAAAGGAATAAGCAGTACTTTACTGCGTAATCTACAAATAGAGCGTAAGACAATAAATCAAACACAGGAGAAGTAATAGCATGAAAATAGGAATATTTTACGGTTCAAGCACAGGGAATACTGAAACAGCTGCAGAGTTAATTTCAGAGAATTTTAGCGATCATGACTGCACAGTCCAAGACGTGAGCTCTATTGAGCCAGATGATTTACTTGGATATGATTTTTTACTTTTAGGTATTTCAACATGGTATGTTGGGGAAGCTCAAGATGATTGGATAGATCTCTTAGAAGATATGGATGGCATGGACTTCGCAGGAGTTAAATTTGCTATATTTGGACAAGGAGATCAATTAGGTTATCCAGATACTTTCCAAGATGGAATGGGTATGGTTTATGAAAAAATGATTGCAGGTGGAGGCGTAGCTCTAGGTTTCACATCCACAGAGGGATATGATTATGACGAATCTAAAGGAGAGATAGATGGGCAGTGGTGTGGTTTATCTTTAGATGAAGATAATCAAGGTGAAATGACTGATGAAAGAATAGAAAGTTGGTGCAAAGAACTTCACAACCAACTTTGAAATGAAGAATCTTTTATTCGATTTTTTTCAATTTATTCTTAAATTATTAGATAGATTATTTCCTAAATCCGATAATATTATTATTTTTACACTTAATTCATCTAGAGATTATCAAGATAATGTACGTTTTCTTTTCGAATCATTGTCAGATTCTCAGAAAATAGATTGTATTCTTTTATTTTACGAAGACCCTTTAAGTCATAAGAGTGCAGTAAATTTCTACAGTTTTTCAGGTATTCTTTACTGGCTTAGAGCCAGATACATAGTAATACATCATGGGACTAGTGATATTCCTTTTTCACATTCTATAGATTATTGTAGAAGAAAATTAGTTAATGTTTGGCATGGAATTCCTGTAAAAAATTTAGGCCATAGAATCAAGAACAACTCAGATGAATCAATTGAGTTTGAATTCAATAAATATTGGTCTATGATTTGTAGTTCAGCAATAGATTCCTTAGCTATGCAATCTTGTTTTACGAAATCTGAAAAAAGTATGTGGTTAACAGGATTGCCAAGAAATGATCTATTAGTTTGTACAGACAAACACCTTCCTAAGGATTTAGAAAAAGGATTACAATGGCTTGATAATCAAATAGACCAGAGGCATATGGTTCTTTACATGCCAACATACCGTGATAATGTAAATTACAATCCTAAATTTACTAAAGAAGAAATAAATCAATTGGAATCTTTACTTAAATCAAAAAATGCAGTATTAGGAGTTAAAATCCATCCAAATGCGCCTTCAATAAATTTTGATTCTTTGCCAGTAATAAATCTCTCAGAATGCCCTTGTCAAGAAGTAGGTTTATTTCTTAGAAAGGCAGATGTTCTTGTTACAGATTATTCTAGTGTTTGGATAGATTTCTTGCTGATGGATCGGCAGATTGTAAGTTATTGTCCAGATTTACTTAATTATGTCGAAAATCGAGGGTTCTTGTATGACTACAATTATATTTTCCCAGGTAAAATCAATCAAACATTCGAGTCTTTTTTGACAGAACTTAGGGAGTCTTTCTCCAGCCCTATCACTAAAAAGCAACTTCGTATGAAAAATATATTTCATGCATTTTTAGATGGAAAAAATTCAGAAAGAGTTAGTAGTAAAATTTTGTCTACTTTATGAATTTAGAAAACAGCTAATTGCCAACCCTTGTCAATAACTTGATTGATTCTCTTTGGTGCTGAGGATGAGGTAAATTTGTATTCTCCCATTGTTGGTGTTAAACCTCTTTCGTTCAATGAAGCTCCACAAAGAAAAACAGGACTTCCCAGTTCATGTATAACACCTATAGAAATTTGTATTTCTTTTCTAAAATCTTCATCACCTTTTTCTAGCCACTCAACACCTTCACCTTGCAGCATTAAAGCTACATTTCGACCGTCGCCAGCCTGATATTCTGCAAGTCTTACAGCTTCGCTAGCTCTTTTGTAGTTCTCTATTCCGCTGATGATGACATATAAAATTCCTTTTGAGGCCATTAGTTTTGAACAATAATTTTAGCTGCAGTATCTCTATCTAGTGAAAAGTTACCTTTGTCAGTTTCTACATTGTATATTTTTTTATCTGTTTTTTTTAACATTAATGAGTTACCAGGTCGAATTCCTTTGCTTTCTAATATTTTCGATAATTCATTGTCTTCAAATATCAATTTAACGGTCCCAGTTTTTCCCTCATCAAAATTACTTAATGGCAGGTATTTGTGTTCATTATTCTCTTCAATATTTATTTTGTGACAAAATAGTTCAGATTCTTTTTGAGGATCAACGCCCAAAAAAGTAGTGAGTTTATGCTCAACATCTCTTGTCAAAACATGCTCCATTCTACAAGCAACTTCTGAGGCTTCTTCCCCTTCTACACCGAGTATTTCTGTCAGAAAACGCTCAAGAATATTAAAGCGATGTTCAATCACATCAGCTACGTGTTGACCCTGCTTAGTTAGATGGACGCCGTGATATGCTTCATAATCTACAAGCCCTAAATCGCCCAAACGTTGAATCATTTCAGTAACTGTGGCAGGTTTCAATTTAGTTTTGGTTGCAAGATCAGAGGTCCTTACTCTTTTTTCATCTGCAGCCAATATATTTATATTTTTAATCATCATTTCTGCACTTTCAGAGAGTGCGTCCATACTTGCCATTATCAGAGAATGATGTAGCTTTATAAAAAATATACTTATTCAAGTTTAGGCGACCCTAAATTTTATATATCTGTAGTTTAGGTTCCCCTAAATTAGGGAGACCTAAATTTGGAAAAAGGTGAAAAATGGAACTAAAAAATAGTGCTATGTTTTTAGCTATGCTGGTCGTAATCTCAGCTTTCACAGGCTGTCTTGGAGATGACGATGACGACACAACAACCTCTGATCCAGGTGAAGATGGTGGATATGAGTATGCAACAAATGTGGACTCCCACAGATTACTTGTTGACGATGTTTGTGATATAAAAGCTCTTGCAGAAGAAGCTAAATGGTCTGAAATAGAAACCATCTACAAAGATGGAGTTCATTCAGATAAGGGAAGTTCTATGAGAACTTTACAAGGTTTTGCTTCTGCAGAAGGTAAAAAGCACCCTTATGACGATTATTACAATCAAACAGGTTCAATTGATGCTTTCGTAATGGCAGCAATTAACGGAGATGGTATTTTTACAAATACATCTAATTCAGTTAGAGAACAAGCAATTGAGAAAGGCATTCAAAATGTATTGATGACTGCGTATGTCATACACGAATTAAACTCAGCTATTGCAAAAGAAGAAGCAGGAACAGCAAATGCAGTACACAATTGGGATGAAGGTTGGGCTTTCTTCCATGGTGCATCACCAGGATGTGGGCCTTATGCAACAGGTCAAAAAAGAGCAGATAATTTTGGTACCGATAATCCAAGTCTCGCAATTCTTGAAGCAATGAAAGAAGGAAGAGATTTATTGAATAATGATGGCGTAACAACTGAGCAAGCCGTTGCAGATAAAGTTGTAAAGAATTTAGTAATTACATACTCGCAAGCAGCTATCAGATATGCTAGCAAGATGACCTCAGATGGGACTCTAGCGGCAGCTCAAACCCACCAATCAGAAGGAATGGCTTTCTGGATGGTAATTGAGCCGCTAGTAGCAACACATACATCAGGATGTTATGAACATGCAACACATAACGTAACATATACGGATGAAGCCACATGTGCAGCTAAAGAAGGAAATCACACTTGGTTTTCTAACTGGGGCGTTGGCGAAATCAATTCCAAAGTATATGACTTGTCCATGGATCTAGAGCAAGCAAGAACAGATGAATTTGACTTCAAAGCTGAAGTTGAAAAACACTTGCAACCAGCTTGGGACTACTACGGAATAACTTCAGCAGATATTGGAACTCTCCAATAATTTTGAAGAAATAATTGTGCTAGTCCTTTCTGACGCTGCGTCCAAGCACACGAAAGGACAATCACATGCTCTATACGAAGAGCACACACCAAAACAGCCCTATGATGTATATGTCAGTGCGTGAGGTTACGGAGGGCTTCTGTTGTTATCACTTAATTTTAGGGAAACCTAAATTTATAAGTACTATTATCTTGGAATGTAATTATGGCTAGGCATGTACTTGCAAACAATTTGAGTATTGGTTATTCATCAGAGCAAGTGCTGGCAGAAATAGCAGATTTTCAAATAGAAGCAGGAGATGTTGTATCTATAATTGGAGAATCAGGAATAGGTAAAACTACTTTTCTAAAAACAATTGCTAATTTAGTTAAACCTTTAGGTGGAAATTTAACAGTTTTTGGTAAATCTCCTCAACGTATTAGAGGAAGAATAGGTTATATTCCACAAAAATTAGGATTATTGAGGCACGATACCGTTTACGGTAATGTATTACAGGGAGCAATTTGTCACGAATCTATTTGGCGTTCTGTTTTTGGCTTTCATGATCCCAAAGTCATAGACAAGGTAAATGAAACGATAGAAATAATGAATCTAAAAGATAAAATTAATGAACCTGTCAAGAGATTATCAGGAGGGCAGCAAAGGCGCGTAGCTATCGCTAGGACAATAGCTCAAAATCCAAAGATAATACTTGCAGATGAATTCTTGAGTGAGTTAGATGATGAAACAGCCAATAATGTATGGTCAGTAATGCTAGAGTATGTTAAGGCTAATTCCATTACATTGTTGATTGTTGAACACAATTTAGAGAGAGCACGTCAAGCTGAGAGATGTTTCGAAATGACAAATCAAAAAGAGTTGTCTTACTCAATATTGAAGGAAATTTAATCATGAGTAATTTACGTAATAATTTCATTTTATTTTTAGAGCAGAGAAAATCTTTCCTTCTTGGGATAAGTATACTTTTTTTCACATTCTTAGTCTTCGTAGATTTAGTTGGAGGAAAGTGGTCTTCTTTAGAAAATAGTTTGAGTAATCTTTCAAAATTCTTTTGGGAGTCTCTTTGGCCTCCAGACTGGAGAGTAATAGAAGCTCGAGATTATCCCGTCTGTCGAAGCAGTATAGAAGTTACCTGTTCTACAGCCTACATTGGAATAGTAGAGACATTGAAAATGGCATTTGTTGCAACAATTTTAGGCTTTGTTATTAGTCTTCCATTGGCTATTTTTTCATCAAGAAATTTATACAGTGATAAAATTGCAATACCTACACGAATAATTCTAGCCGCAATGAGAACACTTCCTAGTATAATTTGGGCAATTTTATTCGTAGTCATGGTAGGGTTAGGTCCAATTGCAGGCGTTTTAGCAATGGCTTTCTACACGGTCGGTTACTTAGGTAAATTACAGTACGAGGCGATTGAGGGCTTATCCAATTCTCCGTTAGATGCAGCAAGGGCAATGGGTCTTGAAAATATCGAAATAGTTGAAAGAGTAGTAATTCCAGAAAGTGCTAATAATTTAATTTCACAAATTCTTTTTATGTTTGAATATAATGTTCGTCAAGGATCTATTATTGGAATCGTTGGAGCTGGTGGTTTAGGTGAGGATCTTTTTCTTTATTATGATGCTCAAATGTATCAAAGAGTAATAGCATTACTTATTGTATTATTTTCTGTAGTAGTTATAATTGATTTCTTATCAATTAAAGCAAGATCATACTTTGTAGATGATGCAACTTTCAAATCTCCATCTTTAATTGGTAACCTTTTCAGAGGTAAATAATATGGATTTTAAAAAAATAGGAATAGGCGTTTTAGCTACAGTTCTGATAGCTGCAAGTATATGGTTTTTTCTTATTAGTTCATATGAAGAGGATTTAGGAACTAAAAATGAATTTAAAGCTCAAGATTCAGTAAATAATTTAACAATAGAAAAAAACAACTCACTTTTTGGTTTATCATTTTCAAAATCTGAAGAGGCATTAGAATGGTCCAAATTGAGAATTACTATTGATAATGGTACTGAAAGAATTGATTGTTCTAAGGGCAATTTTACATCTAATGAAATAGGAAAAGCCAAAGTTTCACCTAAATTAAGTTCAGATGGCGTAACATTTACTGTGATGATTGATGCTACATCTGAAGATGATTTTACTTATTTAGATATATCTAACCTTGTAGAAGGCGATTCTTCAAAATATAATTTACGATTTTCAAAAACTGATATTTATTTATCAGATAATACAACGGGCACTATAGTTGAAGATAAAAATTTTGA
>Ga0208277_1001811_pt1 | contig 12348 bp, 6 predicted proteins | sample ETNtaG_5_FD_185782 | JGI IMG/M metagenome (GOLD analysis project Ga0208277, IMG submission 185782) | Marine microbial and viral communities from oxygen minimum zone, Eastern Pacific Ocean - ETNP201406SV205 (SPAdes) (version 2) | ecosystem: Environmental > Aquatic > Marine > Oceanic ...
ACTTCGACAAGAATGCAAACGGATGGACATCTTCAAGCACAAGTTTTGCTCAAAGGAACACAGCAACAACTTGTGGAATGAGCGGTGCTAACGGGGCATCTTGGTGGACTAGAGGTGGTTCAGTTTCAGTTACCAGTCCTAAGGTTAGTTTGGTTGGTCATGCAGGTCTATCCCTACAAGCTTGGATAAAGCAAGGAACATATGGTTGCGGTGAAGAACCGGACTCAAACGAGAATTTCTACCTTGAGTACAAGAATTCCAACAATGGTTGGACTCAGATACAATACTTATCCGGCGCAACTGTAGGAGGTTCGGTTACTAACGTCAACTACAATCTTCCATCAAATGCATATCACTCAGATTTCCAGATAAGAGCTAGGCAAAATGCGGGTTCTGGAACCTGTTGCGATTATTGGTTCTTTGACGACATCATTATTCCAGGTACTAGCGGAGCAAATCTCACAACACGTACCTTTGGTTGGTCTGCAAATGCGGATGAATTGATCGAAGAAGGTAGGTATTCTCCTGTCTATATTGATGCAGTGATTCCAGAGGGGTCTGGACTTAACTGGACCGTGATTGATGGCGACACGAATACTGAAATATCCGGTTTAGTGAATCGCTCAGGTAAGTGGATTGACCTTTCCGTAGTGGATTGGAAATTACATAAATCCTTGCGATTGAAATTAGAATTTTCATCAAATGAATATGGAGATTCACCTCGTCTGTATGGCATCTCCGGAGGAGGCATATATCACGAAGGATTCAATTCTAATCCCGAAAAATTAGATTGGACTTTGGGTAATGCGTCATGGAATGAAGAGGAATCAAAAATCTCAGGTCAAGCAAACACGACATTAATCTCTCCTGTTCTTGACCTCAATATGCCATACTCGGCATTCAAGTTTGATTCAGTTCTTTCTGGAAATGTCACTTCATTTGTTTCCATAGATAGAGAGGCTTGGACAGAAATCAATTCATCTAATCAAAGAATCGATTTGGAATCTCCTGCATCTACAATTCAAATTAAACATCAAGGCGTAGATGAAAACTGGTCACTTAGTAAGACAAAATTGCAACTATATCCTGCCGAAGCGGTCAACTCACCTAGGTTGGATGTTGACAACGATGGCAGGTATGAGTGGGCAGCAATGGGCCAAGGAATAGGTACTTGGGGTAACCAAGACGTATTGATGGACAGTAATTCTAGCAAGATGTTTTCAGTTGGGCTTAATCCCACCACTTGGCATTCGATTCTCGTCCCTCGGGATGCAAAAACCTTCGAATTCTCAGTGGAAAATGTGGGTCCAGTAGGATTAGGCGTACAAACAATTGCTATCTGGATCGGCAACACGATGATTTCACAAACGGGCGGAAATGGATTTGTTGACGCTTTACGTTTGAGTTTAAGCGAATCAGATTTAGAATATCTGAACTACGAAACTTCGAACACTCCTCCTGTCCAAATTGTTGCAGGAAAGGAATTTATTCATGCGAGAATTGAGGTCATTTCTGATGCAGGTCATCATAGAATCGGTGGAATTAGTATAGGGTATGAGGCCAAACAGATCGTCACAGCAACCGCTTTGGATAATTTAGTCATGTCAATAAATAGGGCGAGATTAGATTCTAGTAAGGCTTCTAGTATGCCTTTGAAATTCATGGCAGACTCCGCTTGCTCTTTGAAAGTCTCTCCAATTACATCTACTTCTTCAGGCGATGTAGCAATGGGTTCAATGACTTGGGCCAATGATTCGCAAACTCTTACGCCATCTCAGCTTTGGCGAGAGGTCAATACTAGAGCACAGACTCATGCTTCGTCTCCCCACAGGCTCATTGTCAATATGTATTCAGAAGAGAAATCCGCGATGTGGTTCATTCCGGTACAAGGGCAAGGCCTAATAGCAACAGGAGACCATGATTTGTTCATCTTTTCTGACGAGGGTATCGGTCACAATGAGTCAAATGGAATTCATGATTTACAAACTAGTTTCAGAACATCTCAATCTTTCGAAGACCAAACAGAATTGAATTTCGAAATACGCGTCGAGCTGGCGAATGGTATCGTCTCAATGCCAGCAATAAGGTCTTGGACCAACGCAGCCATCGATAATGACTTGGAAATAAAATCGATGAAGATGTACTCTGACCTAGGAGAAATAAGTCCTCAACTTAATTATCTAATGACGGAGGATAATTTGAGTATTCACGTTGAAGTTGGTTTTGAACATGGTAATGAAGGAGAGAAGCCTTACCCCGGGGAGTATGAATTACGATTAAACCTCGATGGAGAATTGTTGGCAAACACAACTGAGTACTCCGGTTCTGAGTGGGTTGTAAATACTCAAACACCGTTTTTGAGTGGTAATCTGACGTATGAAGTTGAACTAATTCCACTTGCAGGAGGAGGAATTTACGGCCCTTCAACAATCAATCGAACGTTCATCATCGATCCCCTTGCACCGGTTGTAACACATTCCAACATTCGTTATCATGACCATCTCTTGTCATCGTCGAATCAAGAAGTAATAATCAACATCTCTGACCAACCAGTTCTTCCTACAGATGTGACATTGATGCTTTGGACCGAATGGGCAAATGATTACGATGGCGATGGTTGGCCGAGCGTAGGTGAATATGTCCCTAGGCCATTATCCCCTCCAGTGAATCTTACTGCTAATTATGGAGATTATATCGCAATAATAGATGACTCTGCGGCTTACCCTGGTGAAAAGGTTGCAGGTTATGTTGTTGGTATGGATCCCTCGGGGCAACCCCTCATGGGAGGCGGTTCAGACATGGTCGATGACCACTTATTCATGTACCAGATAATGAGTGATGGTGCACCACTGGTTGATAGTGACGGCTTCGAGTGGGACGGAGGGCCAAGAGCGTGGTTGCATCCGGGACAAAGTTACGGTCTGAATGTACCATTTACTGAGCCGAATGGTGTTTCTGATTTAGAAGAAATTCAGATATCTCTCGCTGATAACATTGTCAGTGATCGGCTGAATCTTAGATGGGATTCTACAACCGGACAATGTGTTAGCGAAACTATTCATATCGAAATTATTTCTTGTAAAGTGAGTGATGAGAATGGATTACCTCCAGATCCATTTGACCAAGATTTAGTCCTAAACATCGAACTAACCCCTAAATGGACACTTCCAGATTTGGGAGATACTAGAAGAGAACCGGTTGTAAGAATCCAAGATCGTGCTGGAAATTTAGACGAGGTAAGTTTCCCTCAGAATAGATGGCGTTTCTCGACAGAAATGATGATTCCAACCAATTTGTCATTATGGGTGGAGAATGGTGCACTAAATGACGATGGAGCTAGAGTATCCCCTGGTTCGACAATCGAGTTATCAGGTGAAGTTCTATTCGAAAAATCAGGAGATCATCCTCAATTTGATTGTGGAATTGAAGTTCGCTTGAATGGGGTAAAGACCGATGCAGTTGCAGTTGATGGATTGTTCACAGCTTCAACAATAGCACCTCTTTCTTCTGGACAGCATGCTATGACTTGGAAGATAGATTGTATGCCTGACCAAGGTATTGATATGACCAGCCCAACAGAGGCCGTAAAGTGGATTTTAGTAGATGCAACTGGCCCTCAAGTAGTCGAATACACTTCTCCTAGAGAGGGCTCGACTCTTCAGGTAGGAGAGCACATTGTCAGAGTAATTATTTCAGAAAATTATGGTATAGATCCAAACTCAGTCGAATTGTTCTGGTGGGTGACTGCAAGCGGGCAGAGTGATCCAGTGATTTCTGGAACAACCCCAATGGAACTAGAAGGGGATGAAAATACCGGGCTTCGTCTTGAGTTTACAGGTTCAATAGATTTCTCAAACATTGAGAGGCAATTTTTGCAGGAACAACTAGTCGTAAAAATGAGGTTAGAAGGAAGAGACATCGCTGGAAATCAGTTTGAAAGAGATGGTAATTCTGTAGCATTCCCTTCCGGTGTTTGGAACTTAGAACAATATCTTACTGATTTTTCATTAGAACAGAGCGGTGTTGAATTATCAAAGTCTAACCTAGAAGTTGATGAGAATACTATCGTACAGATTCACATCCGAAATGATGGAATGTTGGCAGGAGATGCTGAAGTCTTAGTTGAAATTGTGAACCTCGTGGGTGAAAGGTCTCAATTAGCGAAAACAACGGTATCAGTTGATGCTGAATCTGTTAATACTCTACTTGTCGATTGGAAACCGGACGCTCCTGGAATGCAACGCATAGAGGTTACACTTGGGGAGACAACAGATAAAACAGAGTTTGTTGACGTAATGCCAGCAAAGGAAAGGGGGTTGCTTGAGGACTCGATTGGAGCGACGAATCCGTGGATATTAGGTGTCACGATAACGATGCTTTGTGTCGGTTTGTTATTCGTGCTATTATGGATGAGAGCAGCCACTGCGAGACAAGGGGAATCCGATTTTGAATTTGAATTCGAAGATGATGACTTTGAATTTGATGAAGATTAGACTTTGAAATCTGGTGATCACAATGTCTTCAAAAATCGCTTTGCTACAGGCAAATCCTGTTGTTGGTGACATTACCGGTAATGCTGAAATGATTACCAAATTAGCTAAATTGGCAGCGGATGAAGGTGCAAGTTTTGCTGTGACGACTGAATTAGCAATTAGCGGTTATCCTCCAAGAGATCTATTGCTACAAACAGATTTTGTAGAAGAGTGTCACAAAACTGCGGCTTCTCTTGATACAGAAATCCCAGTTTTGGTCGGAACGCCAGTTCCTGCGATTGCAAAAAGGTCTCTGCCCGGAAATGGAGTGGTAAGGGCTGGCGATTCAGTACGTGAAGTTACGAGAAAACAATTGCTACCTACTTACGATGTTTTTGATGAAGCACGATATTTCGAAGCAGATGAACGGCCAGGGATTGCAAGGACAATCGCCGGTTTAGATATCGGAGTGACAATTTGTGAAGACGCTTGGCAACACTGTGGTGCAACGCCAAATGATTACGATAGTGACCCCATAGCACAAATCGTTGAATGGGGGCGACAGGGTGTTGTATTGGATGCAACTGTTAACCTTTCAGCTTCTCCATATCATGCGAATAAATCTGAAACACGTATCGCCGTTGCTAGAAGTGCAGCAGCTTCTCTTAACCATCCATTCCTATTAGCGAATCAAGTGGGTGGGAATGATGATCTGCTATTCGATGGTCGCTCGATTATCGCTTGGCCTGACGGGACTGCGGTTGTTGCTCCGGCTTGGTCGCAAGGTGTACTCTTGACCGATATTTCCACGCCAGAGGGATGTTCTTGGTTAGGAGAAGGAGAAATTACCACATTACTTCCTGAAGAGGAATTGGAAGAAAATGAAGATGATTTGCTAAATGCAATCATAATTGGGCTATCCGATTATTGTAAGAAAAGTGGAATTTCAAAGATAGTGCTCGGGCTTTCTGGCGGTATAGACTCAGCGTTAGCAGCTTGTATTGCAAGTGCTGCTGTTGGACCAGAAAATGTTACAGGAATTTCGATGCCATCGAAGCACTCAAGCCAGCATAGCATAGATGATGCCAGAGCCACAGCAGAAGCATTAGGAATTATTTTCTCTATGCAACCAATTTCAGATTTACACGCAGCCACAGATTTAGCACTGTCAGATATTCTTTCGAACGGCCATCCAGTTGCAGGAGAAAATTTGCAAGCTAGATTACGTGGCTTGATTGTAATGGCACATGCAAATGCAAATGGGGCAATGGCTATTGCAACTGGTAACAAGTCAGAACTCGGGCAAGGATATTGTACTCTGTATGGTGATATGGCCGGAGGATATGCTCCTCTTGGTGACCTTTACAAAATGGAAGTATATTCTCTTGCGAGACAATTTAACAAGAGAATTGGAAAAGATGCTGTTACTGAATCGACCTTGACTAAACCACCCAGTGCCGAATTAGCTCCAGACCAAAAAGACGAAGACAGTCTTCCGCCATATCCTGTATTAGATGAGATTTTACGATTGCATATCGAAGAAGGGTTGGATGCAACAGAGATCACTTCAAATGGACATGATTACCAAACCGTGAGGGAAGTATTGACTCGTCTGGCAAAGAATGAGCATAAGCGCTGGCAGATGCCACCTGCGCCTAGAGTCTCTAGTAGAGCATTTGGTCAGGGATGGAGGCAACCACTGGCTGCTAGGCATGATTGGCGTCAGTGAATTATTATCCACTCGTCGCTCAATTCTCCGTGTGCCCATCCATACATTTCTAATCCAAAAGTAGGGTCGTCGCCGATAAAGAATATCATTTCATTACCAACCCATAATTCACCGTGACCACCTGCCTCATAGTCGCCAACATGGTGGTCCCAGAGAATATCAATTCCATTTTCTGTAACAATAACAAGTTGGCCACCATCAATTGGATGATTGACCAATGCGATTAATTTGTCATCAACAATTGCAAGATGTTGTGGCTCTGAAGATTCCATATTAGCTGCATAATCTGAATGAAGCCAAGCGTCAATTCCGTTACTTGCGCACAATTCCCACCCTAATCCGGGCACTCCACATTGGAACCAAATCTTATCTTCAAAGATTAACCAGTCAGAACCAGTTCCTATATTTTGAATCGATGAATTTAATTCATCAAGAGTTAGTGAACTAGTATTGTATGCAAATAATCCGCCTGAATCAAAAACCAAGTTTGAACCTAGAATGGTTGGACTAATTTTTTGTCCAGCATTTGCCACTAAATTTGTGGTCATCTTTTCCACCACTTGAGAATTAGCTCGGTGTAATTGCGCCCCATCACTATCACTAGTTGCTATGAACCAGTAATACCCATCATGGAATGTAGCATCAGAATTAATTTCTCCATTAAGCAGTGAGCCCCCAAGAGAAATACCCTGATTTGTGTTGTAAATCAAAATCTGGTTTGCAGACGTGAGATTAGAGTAAGTTCCTGGGACGTAGGTCTCTGAATCGTTGAAAAACATTAACCCACTGCTGTATTGTAGTACCAAAGTTTCTTGATTTTTCAGTATTTTATCTCCCTGTTGAATATCTAGTGACAAGTTGGTTTCTTTCCAAAGTGAGTCGCCGTCGCTGGACCACAAATCCACTCCGCTTCCATCGTTTGCATCAAACCAAATACGCCCATTATGAATTGTGAAACCCAGAATAGAGCCCGGGGCGAAATCGAGATTATCTGAAATCTGTGAAACTATTCCGTTTTCAATTTTGTAAAGCAGACAAAAACCATCTCGTGTCGCAGCAAATATGAATGTCTCTTGGTGTGCAATGCCACCTTCACAACCAGTTGAAGATGAATCTCCAGAGTTTGGATTGATGTCGGTTAATCGGCTTGAAGCCAAATCATCAAAGCATATTTTGATCATTGATTCAACTTCTCTGCTGCTTGAGTTATTTCCCATTTCGATAACAGCAGCTTCTGAACAGGGCCCGTATTGCCCGACATATGATTCGATGAATGATGAGACTCCTATCACTCCATCACTTCCATTGGTTCCGTTTGTTCCATTATATCCCCAGTAACCCCTATTCCCCATAGGCCCAGGAGGCCCTTCAGTTCCATGACATACATTTTTTATTTCACTGACTTCTTCACCCTCGAGAAACCCGTTCCGATTTTCGTCAACTCCAGTTTGAATACTAAATCCGCCATTTTCACAGCCATGCGTCCCATATAGCGGACCTGTTTTGTGAAGTGATGTATTCCCGTCGTCACCTGATTCTAAATCTTCTAAATCACTCGAATAGTACATTGCCATACTACTCAGGACCAATGATAAAATTACTGAAGATATCGCAAGGAATTTCAAAATTTTTTGCTTCTTTGTCGGTTTATTCGCCGTCATAAATAGCAATTGAACATCTTGTGTTTTGAGTCTATTCCCTACAAAGTGTTCATGGGAGAGTTGTTCCACCGCTTATTCATGGAGTTGCCAGAAAGACTCGAATCGATGCTTTCGGGTGCAGAGGGTTTAACTCGTCAAAAGGCAGCTAGACTAGTTATCGATTTGGCTAAGACAGCGGGTGCTGAAGGCTTCATTGAAGTAAATCACAGTCACGTTTCTGGTGTATCAGTAATAACTGGCGGACATGGATTACGACGATTTCTTGCAGATTTAGCTGGGGAAGGAGAAGTGGCAATTCCAACAACTCTCAACTCAGCAGGCTGTGATAAAAGAAAGATGGAGGAAATGGATATTGATTATCCAGACTTTTTAGAGCAACAATTCGAGATTATTCACGCCTACGAGCAACTTGGGCTTGAATCTACACTTTCGTGTACTCCTTATGACAGAGGTGTTGAAGGAGAATCTGGTATTGCGTCGTGGGCAGAATCGAATGCTGTTGCGTTTTCTAATTCGTGGACAGATCTGGTGACAAACCGCGAGTCTGGATTATCAGCTCTCGCTACTGCATTAACAGGCTATGCGCCAAAATGGGGATTGCATTTAGAGGAAAATCGAACTCCAAATATCGTGGTAGATGTTGACTGTGAGTTGTCATCACTTGCCGATTGGTCGATACTTGGCGATTGGATAGGAAAGCAGGTCAGGCCAGGCTGGAATATTCCATTTGGACCAATGCCATACATTCGTGGTCTTCCCTCATACATTAGTTTCGCATCAAAGAAAGCACTAACTGCAGCAGCAGCGAATTATGGTTGTGCAATGCTATGGGCGGAGGGTCATACCTCTACTCCAGTACTTGATGGCAGCGAAGAATCACTAACTTTTACAGATTCAGATTTAGCAGCAAGATACGAGGAACTCGCCCCTAAGGGTCAAGTTGATTTGATTGTAATAGGATGTCCACAGGCTAGTCTTGAGGAGATCAGAATAACAGCATCTGCAGTTCGATCATACAGTGAAATGAGTCGTGTAATACCAAACAAGCGTCTTTGGGTATTCACTTCGAGGCACAACTATGACTTAGCCGAAGCAGATGGTTCAATCGGAATTCTCGAAGAAGCGGGAGCAGTAATTTTGCAAGACACATGTCCTGAAGTTACACCCTACAATCGCAATCACTACAATCACCTAATGACAAATTCTCTCAAGGCTGAACATTATCTCACAAGTGGGTTAAACAAAATGCCTACTTCTGTGGGGACAATACTGGACTGTGTGTCGCATGCATTTAATCCTGAGTTGAGCGAAGGCCCTGTTACTCAATTACAACCTAAGGCACAACCTCAACACGCATCTTCTAAAACTCCTCAATCAGGTGATTGCTTGATCAAAGGAGGTGGTCTTGATTCACAAGGAGATTGGGTGATAGAAGGCCAGGCCATGGTTAGTGACGTGCCAATCACCTATCTCGGATATGTGAATAGGGATACAGGAGTGGTTGAAGAGGTAGGTCATCCTCTTGATGGCAGGGCTATCGAAGATAAAATTCTGATTTATCCCAAAGGTTCTGGTTCAACAGTGGCACCTTACGTTTTGATGGGTCTAATCTACACAGGCGTAGGGCCAAAAGCGATTGTGAATAGAGATGTGTGTTCCCTTACTCTTCCTGCTTGTAGTTTGTTGGATTTGCCTTACTCACACGGCTTTGAAGAAGATCCTTGCCTTGCAATAAATGATGGAGACCTCGTTAGGCTTAGCAAATCTGGCGATGAGGTTTCGCTGGAAGTCCTCAAGCGTTCAGGTGATTAAATGAGGGTGCTTGTGTCTGGCGGTGCAGGATTTCTTGGTTCACATTTGGTTGATGCATTGATTGAGCGTGGCGATGAAGTTGTTGTTTTGGATGATTTATCACGCGGCCATGAATCACAAGTGAACTCAAAAGCCAAGTTCGTTTCAGGAGATGTTCGCTCTATCTCAGATTGGAGGTCTGCATGCGAGAATTTCCATCCCGATATCATCCATCATTTAGCTGCTATAAATGGTACGAGAAGATTCCATAAAGAAGCAGATTTAGTTGTAGACGTCAATGTTAATGGGACCAGATTTGCACTTCAAATTGCTAATGAAATTGGTTGTAGAATTGTATTCTATTCTTCTCCAGAAGCCTTTGGTGAGCAGGAAGATATGCCACTTAGTAATCTTTCAACCAGCTTATTCACTCCTCCTCAATTGCATCAAAGGCATTCTTATGGTGCCTCAAAGCACATTGGAGAATTATTATGTCAATTTGAGGCAAGGAAGGGATTGGATGTCCGAATTGTCCGTCCGTGTAATGTTTACGGGCCCCGCTTACATGGTGATGAAAATGGACAAGTCGTATCGATGATGATGTCGGCAAATCCAATCGTTGTTCACGGTAATGGGTTGCAGACACGAAGTCTTACTTGGGTTGGTGATGTTGTTTCCGGTTTACTCAAAGTAGGAGATTTAGATGACCTTACAGGCCAATCATTCAATCTTGGTTCTACTAATGAGATTTCAATGTTAGATTTAGCTGGAAAGATTGCAAAACTACGGGGCGTTGAAATCACTCATAGCGAATCTAACTTTGGCGATAGTATTCGTCGTTTGCCTGATGTTTCGATGAATTCAGTACTCGGATGGGTTGCAACCACTTCGCTTGATGAAGGTCTTTCTCAACTTCTGTGATGAGTTGCTATATGGGACCAATCAATAGGTGTAGGAATCAATCTATCCATTCCGTGTTGACACAACAATGCCAGTCCGTCTTCGGGAGGTAGGTAGGATGGAACTATTAGATTCTCGACTCTTAGAGTTAGTAGTCTTGCCACCGCTCCTTCAGGAAGCGGGTTATCCTCTACAAGTCGACATTTCATTACGACTACGGCAAGTGGATGAATCGGACCATCACAATCGAGTAGTTCCCATTCACTGCCTTCAACAGATTTCCCTGTTAAATCAGCATCCTGTGCGGCTCTAAGCGTTGGTGCAAGAAATTGTAGTTCACATTCTTTGTTTTCTATTAGGTTGAGGTAGGTGTCTCTTTGCCGTCCTTCTCGTGTTTGTGATAACGACATAACTACCAAAGGCGGAGAGTTCGATACAACCGATACACTGGTAATTGGTGCGACATTCTCTCTAATCTCATTACGCGTAGACACTAGCGCCAAGGGTCTTGGCGAGGCTGATGCAGCAAGCCACCTTGCTCTAGTTTGGTGGTCTAATTCTTCAATGTCAATTTCCATTTCTGCCGGAGAATAATCTCTTACAAACCAATGATCTAAATCTCCCTTTTCCACTTCTTCAAGAGCGTACTGGGTATAATTTCTGTAAGCGTGCCATTCTGCTATTATTTCAGAATCATCTCCTCGTTTCTCTTTTCTTGCGATTGATGCATCGGCGTATTCAATGCATTTGCGTAAGAAATCACAAATTGATATTTTACTCATCTATCTCTCTCCTGGAATTATACTCGTCTACAGACATTAGGAAATTGGCGGGGTTTCCTGCCCAAACTTGGTTGGCTGGGACATCTTTTGTAACTACTGCACCCGCTGCAATGATGCAATTTGAATGAAGAATTACGCCTGCTACAATTGTTGCATTTGCTCCTATTACTACCTTATTTTGAACAATTACTGGCGCCCACTGGCCATTGGATGGGGGGTGCCTGTCATTGGTTAGTGTAGCGTTTGGTCCTACGAATACATCGTTGCCAATCATACATCCATCGGCTATGTAAACCGAGCCTTGAATTCTACAATTTGTCCCAATAGAAACATCACGTCCGATGTGAGATAGGGCTCCAATATTGGTGCCTAATCCTATTGCATCACTTGCTACCATGCATGGTTTCCATGCGATTCCCCCATTGGGTAGTTCGACCCTTTGGCCACTAAGGTCATTCATCAAGTCCCAACTCGCGAGTCAGCATAGAGACGTGTCCCTTAGCCTTCACATTGTATCTTGCAAAGATTAGATTACCATCTTCTCCAATTACAAATGTAGATCTAGAACAACCCATGTATTCTTTGCCGTAGTTCTTCTTCATTCTCCATGTCCCAAACGCTTCATGAATTGAGCCATCTTCATCCATTAGTAGAGGGAAATTTAGTTCCTGCTTGTTTATGAAATTCTCGTGACTCTTTACAGAATCCTTTGAAACTCCAAACACCTTGAAACCATGTGATGTTAATCTAGCCATATCGTCTCTAAAGTCACAAGCCTGAACTGTGCAGCCTGGTGTAGAATCTCTCGGATAAAAGTACAGAATTACCTTTTCTCCTCCGGCCACAATATCTGCGATTTTATGTTGTGTTCCCTTTGAATCAACTGCGTCAAATAGGGGCGATTTGTCTCCGGTTTCTAGCGTAATAGGTTCTGCCATGGTTTGGGCCAGAAAGTTGTACCAAATCAAGGCTTTCATTGGTTGCTCTGGAGGTGAAATGGATTTCATGCAACC
>Ga0208277_1001813_pt1 | contig 12346 bp, 6 predicted proteins | sample ETNtaG_5_FD_185782 | JGI IMG/M metagenome (GOLD analysis project Ga0208277, IMG submission 185782) | Marine microbial and viral communities from oxygen minimum zone, Eastern Pacific Ocean - ETNP201406SV205 (SPAdes) (version 2) | ecosystem: Environmental > Aquatic > Marine > Oceanic ...
TTGCGCTCCGGATGCTATGAACACGCCCGCTTGGTGTAGAGGTTATCATGCAGGATTGTCATTCCTGCGACCCGGGTTCAATTCCCGGAGTGGGCGCCAGACCTCACAAAATGCTGCTTTTTAGCATATAATTTCATCAATTCGCGACGAACAGGTTAACAAAGGAAGACTAGTGGGGTTGCTTGAGTTGAGTACCATGGTTGAACTAGTTGATTACAAATGTGCAGTATGTGGCAGCATCGAATCCTTTCACAGAGAACGTAATGGAATTAGTTGCAAAGCGTGTGGTTCAAGAGTTTTCATGAAGCTTCGTAGAACCGGTACCAAGAAACTCGTAGCCGAGTGAAGACAACGCGGATAATTGAATAACCGCCGTCTAGTAAATCGTTTCCATGACGTCGTGGCTAGAGTCAAAAGCCCCGACTAAATTCTCCGACTTACTATTAACTGATAGCGTCATAGAAACATTGGAAACCGCTGCATCAGGAACTAACCCTCCACACCTACTTCTTTCTGGACCCAGTGGTGTTGGGAAAACTGCGGCAATGCGCTTAGCGGCCAGACAACTTTTGGGCCCAGGTTGGAAAGCAACAACTCATATTCTCAATGCCAAAGATCTCTCAAGAATGCCCGGCGCAATGAAGAAGTTTGAAGAATTTCTAAGGCCCAGTGGGTCAAGTAATACCCTGGCTGGCTTAACTAGTTTAGATATTTTCAGCGAATCATTAGTTGATGTACCAAATGATCCAGGCCCACCCTCTGATAAGGAAACCTTCAATGTAAATAGGGATGGCAAAATCCAATTATCAAGAATCATAGTGATTGAAGATGCAGATTATCTAGGCAATTTACGCCAAGCATATTTGCGTAGAATGATGGAGCATAGCAGTTTAACCTCGCGTTTTATTTTTACCACAACAACTCCATCAAGACTAATCGAGGCATTAAGAAGCCGAACACAACACATTCGTTTTTCTAGATATTCTTCTAAACAGATTGAGATTAAGTTACAAGAATTTGTTGAACAGGAAAAATTGGATTGTGCCAGGGGAGTTGTAGGTGATATCTCACATGTTAGTAACGGTAATTTACGTAAGGCCATCTTCATCCTTGAATTGATGGGGAAAAGAGATTTGTTAGACAATCGCCATAACCTGCAAGAACTAGTTGCCTCTACCAAGATTCGAGAAATTCAACTCATGCTTGAAGAGGCTATGCGAGGTAAAGTACATGATTGGCGCTGGGAAAAGACCAATGGTAGAAATGTTAGAACTCTAAAGGGGGCAATGGGCCTCCTCGATCAAATCATGGATAAACAAAATCTAGAAGCAGAAGACGTAGTCAAGCACCTACACATATTGTTAACCGAAGGACGAATGAATGTTGGGGAAAAGCTATTGTCAGAGATTATGATTAGTCTGGCGAAATGCGAGGTATCGGTATTCAAAACCTCACAACCACGAGTTGTATTAGAGCGGTTTTTACTAGATGTTGCCGAGATATCTCAGTTAGCAAATTAATAGCAATACTCATCATGAGAATGCAACTGGAAAGGCTGGGCGCGTAGCACAGCTGGATAATGCGTCGGCCTCCTAAGCCGAAGATCGCGGGTTCGAATCCTGCCGCGCCCGCTCAAAAAGGCTCAAGATTCGTATAATATGGGCAATTGGTAAAATGTAAGCATGTACAGGACTTGATAGGATGGCCAAGAAACAACCCAAGGATTCCGAGGCGGCTCTAGAGTTGCCCGACCCATATGGCCATGGCTTTGAGAGGATAGAGGATCCGTTAGAAAAGACTAGGGTTCAGTGGGTACAATTAGAAAACCGCCGCAAACTAGTCGGCAATTTTGCCCGCAACCGATTTTTGATATATTGGCGTTCCATTGTTGGTTTATTGTTGTCCTTTATTGCTATGCTAGGTGTGTTTTTCCCATCTCAAATATCTGATATGAATTGGGTGATTATATTATTGCCAATTCCTGTATCACTTGCGATACTACCAAACATTATCGCCGTTGAATCTGCTTGGCACGCAATGCAAGCTAGACTTTCACTAAGGGAACAAGGTGGTTTTTCAGATGGAAAGCGCCATACTTTACGAGTTCAGCCCGGAATTGATCGAATTATCGACGGCCTACGAGACCATAGAAGATATAATCTGATTAGCACCGTACTAATTGGTGTTCCATTTTCAATGATAATACTCGCTACCGCAACCAAATCCGGTTCTGTGGCCTGGAATTTGGCATTAATGGTTTCAGTAATTACCGGTTTTATCTATACTTTTCATGCCCAATATACTAACCTAAACATCAGACAACTTGGTGATAGGTTTCCTAATTTGGTACTACATGCCCCAACTCATCACCAAACGCAGCTAGGTAGCATTCTAAGCGATTTAGTGTCTTCACATTTAGACCCTGATCTACAACTCGATTGGGTAGAATGGAAAAAGAAATTCCACGCAGCATTAATGCCAGGATACGATAAACGCCAAGCACTAGAAAGGCTGCTATATTTGCTATACCTCCATGATCTAGGCGAGTTATCAACAGAGGAAACATCGAAAGAGTTTTCCACATTCATCAATAAAAGTAAACTAGAAGCAATTTTATATGATTCTGACAAAGATTTCAATTGGCGTACTATTCAAAGATTGATATCTCACGCTAAAGCATGGCAACCCAGTGCGTTTAATTTGTTAGATCGTTTGCAAATCGATTTATTGAGCGGCAGGCCTGAAATTTCTCGGGCAAAATGGCGAATGGATGTGGCGCTTGACGACATTTGCGTAGAAGGTGCAACAAATCTGTTCATTGTTTTGAATAATCAAACCTTTGAAAAATGCAATGTTAGAGTCGAAGTTTTAGTGCCAAACGGCGAACCATTGTCACGAACTCATCGGTTTGAATTAGAGGCTTGTCCACCACCTAGAAACGCGTTAAAATTATCTGCGCCAAAAGATGAGGACACTCTTGATTGGCTACCAAGATATCTTCACAAAGGTGTTGTTTTATGGATGAATGTCGCATGGAATAGAGAATTTTTTGGCAATACCAACCTCCAAGTTGTCCTAAGGGATGATGAGGGAGTAGTTCTAGAATCTAAAATTTTGACGACAAAAGTTAGTAGAAGTTCATCAGGTGTTCTCAGAAAACGTATGTTAAGGTTAGAAAATGCCAGAAAAATTGGAGAAAAGGATATTCCAACTTTTACCTAATCGTGATGACTTTTTTTAAGGTTCATGCGGTTTGCTTATTTCCCAGTCACTCCTCGCATAGATTACTGGGTGATGAACTATGGAAGCATGGGATATTCTTGTAATCGGCGATGGCCCCGCAGCATTACGTTCTGCGGCACAATCTGCCAAACATGGAGCTAAAACTCTACTTATCTCTTCATCCGCACTTGGCAGTAGCGATAATTCTGCGATAGACGGTCTTGCCGCATCGATTCAGGAAATGAACAATCGCGGTCATCGCGAGGACACAATCAAGTCAGGATATTTTCTATGTGACCAAGACATAGTCTCCAGTAAAACCAGCAGCGCCATAGATGAAATGAATCACCTAGAGAAAGCCGGAGTAGTATTCAGCAGAGACCCTAAGGGGCTGCCATCAACTCACAAGGGAATAGGACATAGTAGTCCTAGGTTGGTTGATGCAGGCGATGCTTCAGTTCGCGACATACAACAGGTTTTGGAAGAACAGTGCATGAAGCATGGCGTGGTAAGGCGCAGCGATCAATTACCTGTGATGTTGGTGGAAACCAATCACAAAGTCGATGGCGTAATCACTCTAGATATGGTTAATGGCCAATTTATTGCAATTCAAACCAAAGCAGTAATTATTGCCGACGGTGGCTATGAAGGACTCTTCCAAGGAACCGCTATTGGTTTTGGTACTGATTTGGCCTTGCAGGCCGGTATGCCACTTAGAGGGATGGAATTTATTGCTAAAACTCCGCTAGGCGTGGCAAACTCAAAACTCAATATCTCATCATCAATTCTTGGGTATGGGGCAAATCTTTACAATACCTCTGGCGACACTCTTTCCGCAGATACAATGACCGATTTATGCGAGGTTGTATTAGAGTCAGGTCCAGCTGTATTAGATGGTCGTGACATGGGAGATAACAAAATATGGTGGAATTCAGTGTTTAGGACAGTAAAAAGCGCAACAGGCGTCGACATGGATAAATTCACCATCGGGCTTGAAAATAGAGTCAACCAAACAATTGGAGGTATTCCAACAGATGAGCATGGTAGAGCCGTTATAGGTAGTTGGTCAAGATGGTTCACTGGATTGTATGCGGCAGGCGACTCAGCATGTTCTGGCCTAAACGGAGCGGGAACTCTGCCAGGAAATAGGCTGCTAGACAGTTTATCGGGCGGAAACAATGCTGGAACTCATGCAGCTGAATGGGTTCAATCCCAATCATTTGCCAATACAGAAAACTTAGTCAATGCGCTGCAAAAATGTGTTGATAATAACCACACTGCAGGCGGTGAAGAAACTACAGAAACCGTAAGAAGAATAGGCTCAATCGATTCAAAACTTCTAGAAATTGCTACTAAATTCACTTCAGGCGCTAACAGTGCAGAAGAATTATCTAATTATTTGGCCGAATTATCAACTGCCGCAGAATTAGCCCAGTCCATCCATTTAGACCAAACCTCACTTATTGCAAATACGAATTTGGTTGCTAAACACCGAATACAAGCAGGCATTAGATTGCTAACGTGTTCCATTCGCGCTTCAATGGCAAGAAACGAGTCACGCGGAGTACACCAAAGAACCGATTTTAAAGATGAAAATCCAGAATTAATTCATCATATTACTGTTGATTATGAAGGCAATATTGGGACCCTTGCTGTAAGGAAAGGCCAGAAGGACAATTGGGTACTGCCCCCTCAGTGAAAAACAAAAACTGAGTTGTCTTAGCATAGGTATGACCGACCAAACTATTTTCGAAAAAATTCTTTCAGGAGAAATCCCATCTCATGAAGTCGGTCGGGGTAACAACTGGTATGCTTTTCTAGATATTTTCCCGCGTCGCGAAGGCCACACGCTAGTAATACCTCACAAAGCAGTAAGCCATCTATCCCAACTTAGTGATGAACAGATAGCAGGATTATTTTCTGGAGTAAAAGAGGTACAGAAAAAATTAGGTAAGATGTTTTCCACCCAAGATTTCACTATCTGCCTACATGACGGGCCACTTGCGGGTCAAGAAGTACCTCATGTACATGTACATGTGATTCCTAGGACGAGTGGTGATGGTGGTTTGACCTTAATGTCTATGTGGCCAAAAACCAAACCGGCTGGTGAACCGAATCACGCCAAATTAGCCGGTCTAGCTAAACAACTTGTGGAGATGACTCAATGAAGCACCCTGACCCGGAAGAGATGAATGATGGAGTATTAGACCATCGCGGCGACACCTTACCCTATCTATCAAAATCCGCTAAAAATATGAAGATGGATAAATTGCTGACGACCCCAATGCCATCTTTTCAAGGAGAAACCCCGGGTTCTTATTTTTGGACTAAGCTAATTTATTGGATTTGCAACAGAATAAGCAAGGTTCAATTTCGTTCACTTGAAGCATCAGGCATTGAAAATATCCCAACAGATCGGGGGTCATTGTGTTGTGCCTGGCACACAAATGGAGTTCTTGATGCCTTACAAATAACACTAAATCATCCGAGATATTTTGTTTTAGGTGCTCGTCATGACTTAGTGACTAGACCAATGCTTGGCTGGTGGACTAGAAGAATGGCAGTACAACCAGTGGTTAGGAAAGCGGAATTACTTAGGGGCGGTTGTACTGAGGAAGAGGCAAATTTCCTCAATGGACGCTCACTGATGACTTTAGCGTCAGGAATTGCCAATGGTTACGGTTGCGTATTATTTCCCGAAGGAACCAGTCACAACAATTCCTACATGCTTAGATTCCGGACTGGGCCAATGAGGACTGTACTTGCCGCTGGGGCCCTGGCAGCAACTTCGGACAAACCATTGCCGGTATTGATCCCATTAGGGCTCCATTTTAGGCAAAAAGAACACTTTAGGACAGATGTATGGGTTGAATATGGTAAGCCAATACAAGTTGATAGTGACGATATTCCAGACAATCTAATAGAGGCAGTTGGCGATGGTACTTGGTCAGAACCTCCAGCCGAATCAGTATTTCGTCTTCGTGATAACCTAAGGGAGAAATTAGTGCCGCTTAGCCCGGATGTTAATTCATGGGAAGAGTATCGCGGGCTACAACTGCTTGGTCATGTAAAAGGGAGACTTGACGGTAATCAACCAAAAACTTGGAGTCATGAAGTTAAGTTAGCACGCAATTTTAGAGAGCATTTTTCCGACCAACAACGTTCTTTGGATGCTGACGATTTACAACCGCCAAAGATAACTCATCCGTTGGTGGAAAAGGCTGAACAGGCGGCTGAGATTTTGCATAATAATGGCTTAGATGGTAGAGATTTAAACCGACAATCGGATGGACTTAGAAGGGCCAACTTAACGAAATTACCTCTGGCTGCTTCAAGAATTGCGCTATTTATTCTTCTCTCGCCGGTGTTTCTCCTGTCTTTGCTGCCTCAAATTGTCCTTGGCAGAATTCTAGGCGATTCGACTGACGAAGGAATAGATGCCAGAACGTCATATCAATTTCTGGCAGCAATGTTTGGCTCAATCACAATTTGGCCAATATCATCGACTATTATTGTCGCTTTGCTGTTTTGGCAATCTGGTGAGATTGACGCAGTGCTTGGATTTGATTGGACCACAAGTATTGGCGAGGGAAGTGCCGCAGTTTGGTCTACAATTGTAATTGTGTGGTTGTTAATGTTCCCCGTCTCTTTACTTACTGGAAGATTGTTTTCTTTGGTTTGGGATGATTATGTTGATCTTCGAGGATCTTATCGGAGAGCTAGATTTTCTAAATCTGATCAACAAAAACTTGCCGCTGCGTTAGGGGAAATAAAACGTGAATTGGCCGATTTTGATTGAATCATGGGCATCATTCAAACGAGATGAGTTTCTCGCTATATCTGATGACTCCAACCGAGATAGTGTCTATGGTCATGAAGTGGTTAGGTGAGGAGAGGCTGTTTGTCAAAGAACAGCCAGATGGTCGAGCGCACGCTCATATTTTGATAAAATACCCACAAGGGAAACAAGGCCATATGTTTGCGGTAGTGATTCCTAAAAATCGTGATTTAATTGCTATTTCTAGTATGACTAGAGTAGACAAAGGACAACAACAGGAAATGAAAAATCACATGAAAGATGATAGCGATGGATGGTCTGAATGGATTCATGAAGCACGCCTTCAATTGATTAACTCTTCAGTAGACTGGGGCATACATATGGGGCATGATGACAATAAAAAGCCTGGGCCACTTCAAGCATTCAACGTTAGTTTGCCAATATGGTTTGATGGGGTCACAAAGCATGAATTTATGCACTCGCTAAGGAGGCTTTGGTTAGCTAAGTTAGGCATAATTCACGAAATAAAATATTCATATGGTCCAGGCGTTGGTAAGCCCGGTCCAGTAGATGATTGGGATAATCGCGAAGCAGAGCAAAAAGAGCGCAGTAATAATATCGCCATTACACAAGATGATGCGAAAAGCCCAGAAATTGAATTTGATGAAAAAATGTCCTTCGGCACTAGTTTTGACCCATCAGAATGGGCCTAACCTCGTCCCCTTCAAAACTGACCTGAATGGGTCGTAGTTAAGTATGAAGAGGGCATGGATAAATCGCTATAAGCGAGGTTTATCTATGAGTCAAACATTCAAATCAATCAGTTTAGTAACAATTATGCTACTTTCAGCCCTTTCCGGAATGGTAGTAGCAAGCGATTTTGCTGAAGCAAATACGGTAGTTATTACCGAGCCTCAACAAATTGTCGATGGCGGTTCAGCTTCGGATACCCAAACCGCGATAGTTGGGGACAGCCAAGGCAATGTCCATATCATATGGGCAAGAAATAATCTGCACCTATACTATTCGATGGTGGCCAGTAACGGTGAAACGTTGATCGATGCGACCCAAATTACTAATGCAGGAATACACAAGGTTTGGCATCCAGATGTAGTCGCTGATGAAGATGACAACATACACATTGTATGGACTGACAAATCAGGCACTCACAAAATCATGTATACGGCACTAAGCCCTTACAAGATTCAGCCGTTCAACGGGCAAACCTCTACAGACAATTCAATAACAGGTATTGATGATACAATAATCTCTCAAAGGGCTCAAGATAGAGATTGGGCATCTATTGATGTTGACTCTCAAGGCAATATTCACATCGCATGGCAAGATGAATATGATTCCGAAGAGAAATTCTTCAACCAACCACAGATATACTACAGCATGCTTCAACCAGATTTTGTCACTAACAATGTCATCGTATTGTTTGATGACACATTGATTACTCCGATTATCGGACATAAAGGCCACCCAGATATTGTTGTTGACGCTAACGACCAAGTGCAAATCGTTTGGGATGATACAAGAGGCGGTAAAGTAGAGTTGGTTTTCGTGATAGACACCTCCGGTTCAATGTATTCAGAATGGGCGGATGTATGCACGGTAATTTACGGCGGGACATTTTCAGATGGTTCTTCATTTGAGGGTATCAAGCCACTACTCGAAGTCGCCAATATGACTGTTTATGAAACAATTTACGGCCTAGATGGAGGGTTTGGACTTCCAAGCGCCGCCGACAGCGGAGATTGTGCAGGATTCAATCAAAACTCCGGACCAAGGTCAACAGCTCTTGGCGACGGAGATGATTCTGGAGGAATAAGGTCTCTAGGCAATACCATTTACAACGGCAACCCATACTCTGGCAATTCGGGAGAAGATTGGGGGCCAGGGACAAACTGGGCTTGCCTATCTTGGAAAGATAGTAATGGAAATGTGCCAGGAAACCCACCTACATCCGCTGATCATAAATGGAATCCAAATGCAACAAAGATTGTGTTACCTGTTTCAGATGAAGGTCCTAAAGATGGTGATCCGTCTCAACAAGCAGATGATATTAATTCAATAGATGAAGCGCACGATAATTGTGTTAAGGCTGGAGTAATTCCAATTGGCCTTTATGGTCAAGGCTACGGCGGTGCTGGCAGTATTCAATCGCACTTCCTTGATTTGGCAAAGTGTCCAAACGGCGTTGTATCAACACAAGCTAGAAATTGTCCAGGCTCCGATCCATCGAATAACCCTAGAACGGTAAATGCTGGAGGACAGGCGTATGAATTCCCATCTGGTGGCGGTGGAGCAGGCGCTATGGCTTTACTTGTAGAAGCAATGGTTTTCGTTGCAACAAATAATTCTAGAGAAATTTACATGACTGTATTAGATCCTTATGCTAAGATGGAAAATGATCCAACATGGACGCCCGGAGCAACTGGTCACAGCGTAGTTAATGGCAATTATATTGAAGACACAGGGCCTGGAGAAGAAGGTCATCTTGTAGTAGTCAATGATACACGAGTTACTATTGACGATGCATACTCTTTCCACCCATCTGTTGGCGTTGATATGCAAGGCAATACGCACATTGCATGGATGGACGGTAGAGATTATGGTTTTGAAAAGTCTGCCAATTATGAGGTATATTATACCAAACTTCGATTACAAGGTGCTGGTGCTTTTGACGGGGCTGAAGAAGGGCTCTCAACCTACGCCATAAAGAAAATAGAAGACACTCCTATTTCGAATGTTGAAGGATTATCTGGTTTGGCAGCAAATCGTCCATGGTCTGGACATTCGATCTATCCTTCCTTGCTAACTGACGAGCAAAACAATGTTCACATCGCTTGGGTTGATTCCGCTAATACTACTGCGGGAGAAGAGGTACAGTATACAAGATTGAATCAAACAGATCTCACTGGACTAGGAGAGTTCGCCCTCGACCCCTGGGATATTGTTTCAATTACGTCATGGGCCAGCAATAAGCTTGGAACGGATACAGCAGGTAGGCCTGAAATAGGAATGCCTCCTGCATTTGCCAACGATTTGGGTAGTGGTGCCCACGTTGGTTGGTCGGATAGAAACAAGTGTAACGATGAACAAAATGGTGCATTTACCATCTGTTATTCACATGTTCTAACAGGGCAAGTAGATGTAGAATTAGCCTTAGGTGAAACATTCTATCATGTAATTGAGCCGGGTGAACAAACACTGTACAATATGACAATGAACAATTCTACCCCTGGAGACATTGATTTAGTTGCAGATACTTATGGATTAAATGTTTCAGGAGTACCAACAAATTGGACTGTGCAAATTTTCTTTGCCAACAACCAAACTCAAATCACTCCAACCACGCCTATCTATCTAAAAGGCGGAGAATTCATTAATTTCTATCTAAGAGTTCAAGCACCAACTATCTATCAAGCGAATGAAGATGAATTAGCCCAGATAGTAGTGACTGCAAAATCCTACAAAGATCCAGCTATTAGATCAGATTTGACTACTCTTACATTGATGGACGTTGTTCACGGAATAAGCTTGGATACATCACTTAGTGTCCAGGATATCGAGCAAGGAAGTCAAGCAACATTCTCAATTACGATAACCAATACTGGTAACGTTCAGGATAGTTTCCTATTCTGGGATCCTAATACCTTGGAAGGTCAGCAAGAATGGTTACTACCATTTGGTTGGGAGATTACTTTCCCATTGCGCGTCGAACTTGACCCGGGTAAATCTACTACCAAAATACTCACTGTAAAAGTACCATCTACAGAAGATCCGGGTGCATTTGTAATCTACTTGAAGGGTTGGTCAGAAGGAGAGCCGATTAAATCAGTAGACAAAGGAACTTATGATATTCTTGAATTAGGTATCTTCGTATCCATACAATCTGAAGGAAATATTGTGTTTGAAGAATTACTCCCAGAGGACAGTGAAAAAGAAGTTATGGCCGGACAATGCCACACCTTTGAACAAGATGTCACCAAGAATTTTGAGACTGGAAATCTAATCTTTAGCACACCTGGTGCTCCAGCAGAAAAGCCAGACGATATCGATGATGCAACATGGAGACAATCAAACTGGGTTGTTGATGTTGATTTCTCTCAAACCTTAGGAGGTAGCGATGCAACACTTGGCACTCCAATAGAATGGAAACTAGACCCAGGTACTACCTTCAAGACTTACTTAGTAAGAGTTACACTTTGTGTTCCAGAAGATGCTAGCATCGGTTCTAAGAGTATAACTCTGCAAGCTAACTTAGAGGGTTATCAAAAAGTCTCAGACTCAGCAAGATATACTATCAACGTGATTCATGAATACAGCCTTGAAACCAATATTGAGCGAGAGCCGGATAGGTTGGTGACAGTTACTGATTCCTTTGGTAATCCAGTTTCTGCAATAGCGGTTAACCCTGGTGAAAATATAGTCCTACCAACCACTACTATCAACAATGGTAACGGCCCTGACCGATTTGATTTCAGACTAACCACAGTAACAGACCCAACGGGAGTTCCTGTTAGAACCGGACATTGGGATATCGTTATTCCCCGCGAAAGTCTTGAGGAACTAGATCGTGATTCAGATCAAACTTTTGATGTGTTGATGAATGTACCAGAATTTGACATTGCAGCAGGATTGTATGTAGTAGAATTTCAAACGCTTTCTGAAGAAGCATATCCAAACGAAGACAATAGGTTGACTAGAGAAAGAGATTCAGACTTTTTGTACGTTTATGTCAATGAATTTTACGATATGGAAGTCTACATGGACCCAGCAGTCGACAATCCAGTGAAAGTTTCGGCACCTGGTAAGATAGTCAGTTTCTCAGTTAACATAACCAACAACGGCAATGTAGAAGACTGGCCAACTTTGGATAACCACACTGCCCAACAGGAAGGAAACGCCTTAATTTGGTCAGAACTTCCTGGAATGGGTACTTTGACTGGTTGGTCTGTTGAGTGGCGTACTATCAAGAAAATAAGTAACGATTTGGAAGTTGACGAACCGTGCGTTGAAATTTCAGAACCAATGCCTGCTGGAGATGCTAGTCAAATAGAAATTGATAATTTCTATGCAACAGTTGAGGAAGCACAGGATTCAATACGCTGTGCAATGATTCCGTCTGGTGATAGTTTCGTTTACATGATGCCTAAGATGGCGCCATATCAAACAATAGAAATGGTTGCAGTGGTGAAAATCTCAACTACAGCTAAATTAGATACTAGAGTAGTTGGTTTGAAAGTGGTTTCTAAGGCAGGAGATATGACTGAAGGAGGCGATTACGATTCGTCACCATCTTGGCAAGGAGAAAACTTAGATAGCAACGAATTTATT
>Ga0208277_1001814_pt1 | contig 12346 bp, 13 predicted proteins | sample ETNtaG_5_FD_185782 | JGI IMG/M metagenome (GOLD analysis project Ga0208277, IMG submission 185782) | Marine microbial and viral communities from oxygen minimum zone, Eastern Pacific Ocean - ETNP201406SV205 (SPAdes) (version 2) | ecosystem: Environmental > Aquatic > Marine > Oceanic ...
GTCTGGGCATCCAGTTTGGTCAATTGTAGAATCTCCGTAGGTTTGAGGGCAGTCATCAGAGGTGTTTGGAATGCCATCTCCATCTGAATCATATGTTTCATATTCGAAGCTTACAGGAAGATTGATTTTTGTTCCATTTTCCAACCAAATTGCCATGTTTACAACTTCTCCATCGATGTTACCTGGAGGAGATGTAAAGGTTATTGTCTCATCATCAAGCACGCTACCAGTGACATTTCCATAGCCAATGAATTCGATGTCAACTTCACCCAATGGATCATTAGAATTAACAATATTTTGTATCATCTTCAAATTTGAATTTGTGTCATCATAATATGAAATGTAGATGTTATCGTTAGAATCGATTGTAAGTGACGGATGCATTCCCCCAGATTCATCCAAAGTAGAGATGTTCCAAGAAGTTCCATCGTGATATGCATACTTCAATTCTTGATTTCCGTTATCATAGTAGGCAACATGGAGATTATCTTGAGAATCAATATCAATTGATGGGTACTTGCCTACATCTCCAGTGCTATCCAAAATTGTGTTCTGCCAAAGGTTCGTTAGAGTGTTGAAATCTGCATACTTCAAATCACCATTATCATCATCATAGTACACAATGTGCTTGGCATCGTTTGAGTCAATAGCAATAGATGTGCCATTGTCAATTTCACCTGAGCTACCGGAATCTATAGTCGGTGTGGTCCACGAACTACCACTCTTGTAACCTAATTCGAGACGGTCGTATGTTTCATCGCAATGAGAGAAAAATGGTTTATCGTTTGAATCAAGGGCGATAGAAGTCCATTCTCCCGTCATATATCCCCACTGAACTATTTCATCAGCCCAAGTTCCCCCGGTTGCTGCTGATTTAGTAGCATACTTAAGATCAAAACTTCGGCCCCAATAAGAAACATGAATCAAATCATTTGAATCAATTACTAGCGAGGAGTACATACCCGCTTGGCCAGTGCCTCCATCGTCGATTGTGCTTCGACTCCAAGAGCCGGCGACATTTGTCGCATACTTTAGGTCCCAAGAATTTAGGTTACCGTAAGAGATGTGTACCTTATCGTTGGAATCTACGTCAATTGATGTGTATCTTCCAATGTATCCCCCACCGTTGTCTATTGGATAGTTAGTCCAAGATCCACCTGCGTTAGATGCGTACTTCAAATGGCCATTTGTAGTATCACGATATGAAATGTGAATTTCACCATTGGAATCGGCTACGATTGAGGAGAATTTACCTACATCTGCTGAAGAATCAATAGTGAAATTTTCCCAATTACTTTCTTCAAAATATGATGAAAGACCAGTTGTGGTTAATGTGAGGTTTGTCCCACCAGTATGGGGTCCTGTTGTAGGAGAAATTGTCCAAGTAGAGAATTCATCGCTGTTCGAATTATCCATACTATCTTCGAGATACGAAGTTTTCTCCAACATAGGAGATGCCATGACGAGTAAAAATACTACACTCATTAACCAAGCGCGCATATATCTCCGTATTTCCTGAATCTAATAACAATCATGGTTACAAGATTGTAACCCAAATGAAAAATACATCCGACAATTGAAAGAAGTATGGAGAGTGCTTGTGACCCAACCTTTGGATTAGTTGATGATTTACTTGAATTGTTGACAAAATCAAAATCATTGCATATATTGCTTGTTTTAGATGAGAAAGGCAACCCTATGCGTTTTTCAGATTTGAAGAAACAAGTCGACTCATCATCGACCACGGTTTCGAGACGTTTGAAGGAGCTTGAAGCACATGGATTGGTTTCACGCTCGCATATTCAGGGACACTTTAATGCGTTCAAATATTCATTGACAAAGGATGCGATAAAGCTTAGTCCAATTATGCAATCCCTATTTGATTGGGCGGCTGAGCGTAAATCATGATTCAAAGAATTCAATTTGAAATTTTCATAAACAAGAAATAATCGCTGACCAAAGACGTCCATGAACAGTAGATGCCAGGCCTTCTACAGCATGATGATCAATTTCTGCTGATTCATCTCCTGGAGTCTGCCCTGCAGCCCAATTCGATGAAACGCTAAGACCTACATGTTTGTACCCCTTTTCTGCAATTAGTTTGGCTTCGGCAGACAATGTCATTCCCACGACATCTGCGCCCATTGTCTTCAAAGCGCTAATCTCTGCTGGAGTTTCGAATTGTGGTCCAGTCATCTGAGCAACAACAACATGAAGGACCATGTCTTGAGTAGAATCAAGAGCCTTGGCCATTAATTCTGAAAGTTCAAAATCAAAATGTGAAGTCATGTCCGCATGAATCGCATTATCATCGTGAAATGTCCATACTTTACCTGTAAGATCAAGGGTATGTTTTGCTAAAGCAATATGCCCTGGAGGAAGATCTTGACGCATCGAACCAACTGAATTGATGCTAATCACAAATTCAGGTTCAAAGGAAATGGCTGCGTGAACATTTGCTCGATGTTCAATTTGATGCGGAGGAGTCACCACATCTTCGCCATGATGTCGTTGAATAATTGCAATTTCGTGACTACCTCCATCTTGATCTAAAAGTTGGATTAATTCCGAAGGAACCTCTCCCCATGGACTATCAATCCTGAGACTATCTCTACTAATTACGGTCAAAGATGTAGGAATTGCATCAACTAAGGCATTCATGCCAGTACCACAAAGCACCGCAATGCGGGGCATAGAATTACTCCGACAAGCGTTCAATGAGATCTGCCTTCTTTCCAGAAACAGGGAGGCCCCTCTCTTTGAGAACTTCTTTGAGTTCAGCAACAGTCATCGATGAAAAATCAGGACTAACAGTTGATTCTTCAATTGTTTCAGAATCTTCTTCGTTTTGTTCATCTTCTGCAAGTTCGCTAATTGCTTCACCGGCTTCTGCAGCTACCAAAACATCGTCTGCATCAGTATTTTCTATCTCTTTCGCAGCAGCCTTATCCCTTTCTTCTTGAGCATGAATCTCATCTAAAGTAGGACCATCATTGGAAAATACTCCCGATTGGCGAAGTTCTGACTTATGGAAAACAACTGAACGGACTAAATGAATTGAAGAACAGGAATCCTTTACTTCATTTTCTAGATTTCCATCTAATAATGACGCCTGTAATTTCAGCCAAGTGCTTGTAGATGCAGTTTTGTATAATCTATCCTTTACTATATTTCGAATGACAGTTTGCATACTGGATTTAATCCTTTTAGGAGAAATCACTACAAGTTTGAAGCGAACATAAAATCCATCTTCGCTAACCACATCGACAACCATGTCAACTTTACCGCGATTTCTTCGAACTTGTCTACGGAAATGATCCCTCTGAACTTCGTGACCGATGAATTCGGTGATTGCATCTTGATTCAACACTTCAGTCACACGGAACTTGAGTTTAATATGCATTTTAGTGAAATCATTATCCATTTCATTCTGAGTAATCTCATGAATTCTTCCAACAACCTGCTCAGGATTTTCTGATAATGTCTCCCCGATTACCTTGAATGAATACGGGTTTCTAGGTGCTCGAATTGAGTACCATCGCTTAGACTTCCACTTATCCCTCTGCTTACGGGCTGCAGTGCGTGCCTTTGCGCTTTTTGCCGCCATGTGAACTACTCCTAAAGTGCCGGGTTGAACCCTCTTGCAGAGTCGCCGACCTCCAACCAGTATTTGAACGCCTCTCTACAATCTAAATCTACTTCAATACGTATTTCATTGGGTGAATATGAAATCTTTGAGTGATCTGGAACTGATTAATGGGCGTGCATCGACTTGAAATGCGGGCGCATTGCAGTGCGATTGATGACCTCGCAGTAGTTCGGAATGCACTAACAGATTTTTTTGGTGACGAGGCAGAAATAAAAGAAAAAAATGACAAATCTTGGCATGGTGCTCCTCAAACAAATTTTTCATTAGTCATTTCTCGAAAGAAGAATATTAGAATGATCATGTCTAAATTAGGAAACAAAATTCTCAATTCCCTCTTAGAAGATAATATCATGACGAGAATAGATGATCGTAATGTAATACATTTACGATTGAGCTTAGCAGAACTATGTTGCGGTAAAAAAGTCATTTCAATACCAAGAAAACGAGAGCCTTGTATTAAGCTAAAAATAAAACTAGAAGTCTATCCTGGTCAATCAGTAAATGATGTTGCAATAACCTGTATCAACGATGCGATTGCTGTGAATTCAAAAAAGAAATGAAGTATTTCCTAGGGAATTGCACACATCTTGAAATGTGACAACCTTCACGCAAGAACATGACTCACGTTGTTACAAGTGCATGTGTTGACCACAAATACCAAGATTGTGTTGCAGTTTGCCCTGTAGAAGCGTTTCGAGAAAAGGATACTTACTTGGTTATAGATCCAGACGAGTGTATCGATTGTGCAGCATGTGTTTCAGAATGTCCTGTAGAAGCAATATATGCAGATACTGATGTTCCTGCTGACGAAGAAGAATGGATCGATAGGAATGAAGATGAAGCACCTGATGCTGAAATTGCAATGGGCGACTCTCCAGTCTTGGCAGATTAATCCGAAAAGATGGCGGTGCCAATATGGTCGATATCACCACTCTAAATCATGGCACTGAACTCGTTAAACGAGGTTTTGCCCAAATGCAACAGGGTGGAGTAATCATGGATGTGGTTACCCCTGAAGAAGCACAGATTGCAGAAGATGCCGGAGCAACTGCAGTAATGGCTCTTGAACGAGTTCCAGCTGATATTCGTGCTGATGGTGGAGTGGCTAGAATGAGTCATCCAGATATGATACGAGGGATTATCGAAACCACCTCAATTCCAGTTATGGCAAAAGCACGAATTGGTCATGAAGACGAAGCTAGAGTCCTAGAAGTACTAGGTGTAGATATGATTGATGAATCTGAAGTACTTACTCCTGCTGACCCCTTTTACCACATTGCTAAGAAAAATTTCACAGTCCCATTTGTTTGTGGCTGCACTAGCATGGCAGAAGCAGTACGTAGAATTGTGGAAGGCGCTGCAATGATTCGAACAAAGGGAGAAGCAGGTACTGGAAATGTAGTTTCAGCAGTACAACATGCTAGGCTACTAAATTCCGAAATGGAATTTACTAGAAACAATCCAGAAAAACATGGAGAAATTATCAATTCAATCATTGCTCCATTCAAACGTTTAGAAGATGTTTCTGAATTCGATATCACTCTTGAACAGACTCCTTTTGGTTCAATTGAAGAATTGAAAACAGATGTGGGGCAAATAGTATCTCAAATTGCTGCAAACAACCGTCTTCCAGTTGTAACCTTCTCTGCAGGAGGAATTGCTACGCCGGCTGATGCTGCATTAATGATGAGACATTCAATGGATGGAGTATTTGTCGGATCTGGAATCTTCAAATCTTCAGACCCTGCAAGAACAGCTGAAGCAATTGTAATGGCAGCTCACCATCATAATGATTCATCAAAGGTAGAAGAGGCGAGTAGAATGGCTGGAGAGCCAATGCCGGGATTAGAAATTGAAACTCTAGATGTCAGAATGGACAAAAGAGGTTGGTAGTTAGTCCAAAGGATGGTCTACACCAACCTCTCCTAAAACCCAACGTAAGGTTTTCACTACACCTTCCAGTGCTTTGTAATTCCTAGCAGCTTCCTTCATTCCTTCTCTATCTCCATCACTTTTGCATTCTTCAAACCAAGCACGCCATTCTCCAGCACGATGCTCTGCAAGTTGAAGCATTTCCTCAATTTCATCCCAGGAACGATCATATGTCCTCTCTGGGCCATCCGCTTCTGCCATGGTAATCGCCTAACTCCAACCTATTTATTTCAAACGCCGTTTGACATTATATAAAAAATATAGAAAAAAACTACTATTTCACCCTAGTACGACGAACTACACCAGAACGAGAACGTTTCTTTTTACTGGGGACTCTATCAGAAATTTCACTATCTTTCCGCCTTGAACCTCCAAGAGTAATACTGCCACCAGAGAGTAAACTCTCTGCCATTGATTCAGCTAAATCCTTATTCTGATCAGGAGTCATGCGTGATTTACGTACAGATTCATTGTGGTCTGTAACCCACTTCTCTGCTTCAAGACGCTGCTCATTCAACTGATCCCTAATCTCATTCACTTCAGACAATAGTTCTGTGAGTTGTACATGGACTGCATCGGCTTGCTCTCTAGACTCCAACATTGAATGATGATGACGATCCGCTTCAGAAGATAATTGATCTCTATCTTCAAACATTACCTTGATGGATTCCCACATCTCATCAGCTAGTTTCAATGCCTCCACAAATGCATTATGTGCCGCATCTGCTTCAGCTTTCAAAGAAATAATTGAACCTTCGATATCTTCTAAATCAACAGTAATTCTGGCTTCTTCGTCAACCTCTGGCAACAAATCTTGCCTTTTACCTTCAAGAATTTTTAGTCGTTTCACCATCGATTTCTCTGCCTCAAGAGATATACTACCGTCAGTCATCAAGCGATGTGTAATTCGGTCAATATCACCTACAGTTTCAGCTAATTGAACCACTTTGGATTTAGCCTTATTATGATGTTTTCTTCCGGCTTTAGAACGATCAATAAGAATCCTAACCTGTTCCTGAATCCCATCTCTTCGAGTTCGTTGAAGATTCATCTTTTCTCGAACTAATTTCTGTTCAGCCATTCTTTCATCAATCTCTGACTGAATCTCTTTTCTCTGGGCTTGTACAGCATTTCTCTTAGTGGCGAATGATTTAGCAGTGTCGCTATGAGAATTACGAGTCTGTTTAAGACGTTTCAGTTTAGTTTCCATTGCATGCAGCCTCTGCTGCAATTCGGGATCTGCAACGTCATCAGAGTCCGCCATCAGCGTTTGGACAAGGGAGGGGGTTTTGAAGTCGTTGACAGTCAAAAACCACCAAGGAATCCCAAAATTGGCAAAATTAGAAGCCACAATATTGCTGCTCCACCAGTACAAATTGAAATTAAACCAGCCCACCATCTAAGTCGACGTAACATATCATATTGTATTTGGACAGTTGCAACTTTCCCACTAAGTAAATTCCCAGATTTATCCTCTAAACGAACGGTAACTGTAGCTTCTCCAGTCTGTCTAGGCAACAATGTTTGCCAAATAAATCTAGACTCTTGAAATAAATCTCCCATGTATGACTTGACTTCGGTAGGATTTTCAGGGTAGGTCATTTTTTCAATTGATCCAGGAGGTAAATGAAGACTGTAATGAGTCTCAGTAGGACTAAAATCGGGAGTTTGTATTCGGACAACTAATTCTTTTTCATTCATTGTCCCATTATGAATAAATGTAAACAAATGAGCCTCTCCTTCAATAAGATTCTCGATATCAATATCGAACCACAGCCCACCAGGAGGTCGTTTTCCGTCACTAATATCCATTGCATTGTGAAGTATTCTGTCATGAAGTCTAAAGTAGGGTTTGACTCTATTTCTAGCATTATCTATCAATTCCCTCCAAGTCTCATCCCAAGGTTCTTCCTCATTACCTCTCATTTTCAAGACTCCATCATCAGAAAGGATGGATGACAGTGCATGATTGACATCATTTCTCTTTAATCCACAATACTGTTCGAGATACAATAAATGAAGAATACGTTCTTGCATATCCATCGAACTATTTCCCTCAACAATATTTTCTGAAAGACTATGGATAAAATCGGAAAGTCTTGCTGATAATAATGGATCAATATGTGTTCCAATTACATCGCGAAATGGATAATCAAGTAAAGCGGGATGGACAGGAGGGGAATAAATCCCAAGAAGACCGTAAGGATTTACAGAATTGAAATTCGGCATTAGAGAAATCAAATGTACCCCATAACCAATCAACAAACACGCTGTTCCAATTGTCATCAATGTGACTTGCCAATTATCATCCCCAGTTATGAAATTAGAAGAAAGAACAGAGGATAATAAAAATACAATTGAAAGGAAAACCAAAAAGGCAGTTGCAATATGTTGTCTGTGTACAGAAGTTATTGTAGCAATCAAAGATGCATGTCCATGGACTGCACGGAAATCTTGACCATCCACTTCTCTAAGATCAGTTTCGATACGCACTCCATTCAAAGTCGATTTAATTCTTCTTATGGTAATTAATAAGGCAACAAGATAAGTCAACAGTACAACAATTGATAAGATTCCAATCACAATACTAAATCCAAAATCTTCGTGAACAAATTCTGACCACCATTCCGGGGAACGATCACGAAAAGTTCGTGTAAGAGCAATCAATAAAATTGAAAGTACGGGTAAGAGATGTAGTAATCTGAGACCAGTAGAAAGAAATTTTTCATCAATTCCTTTCCATCTCTTTTCTTCTAGAAGTGCAGATTCTCTCTGAACTTTTAATGACGATTCAGAGACTGGGACAATATCTTCAGTTTCAATTGAATTAGAAGATTCAACTTCTATTGTTTCATTTTTCTCCACTGGAAGTTCAACTTCTATTGTTTCATTTTCCTCCACTGGAAGTTCATCTTCAACTTCTATTTCTTCGGATTTTTCTTCGCCATCAATGTCATTGGCGTCGTCACCCATGACACTGTGACAATCAACCTAACCAAGAAGATTCTCGCTAAAAAAAGAAAAAACTGTCTAATTTTTCAATCAATAACACGAACCAACAAACGTACATTCTCGCTCCATTTAATCGATAAACCAGACAGCAAAGGACCACTATCAGTATTCATCATCCGAACTCCAGGTATCACTCCAGCAGATTCTAAAGCAGGTAATTCAGAAGGTGGAGAAATGACAAGAACAACTTCAAATTTCGAATCAATTGGTACATCTTCTAAAGCAACTATTGGATTGTGATTCCCGTCAACTATATTTCGTCCAATAACTGGAATCTTTTTGCCATCAAGAGACTTGGAAGGGAAACCAAGACTACTATCAATCGCTGATTCAACAGTAGAATCTATTGCATGTTCCATTCTACATGAGATTTCAGTGACATTTTCTTCAATTCCTAAAACAGATGACAAGAAAATTTCTAGCAATAATTGTCTTCTCTTCACACTTGCTCCATGATGGAAACCAGATGGTGTTAACCTACATCCTTTGTATGGAATATATGTTACAAGATCTCGCTGTGCTAATCTTTGAATCATTTCCGTGACTGATGCAGAACTAACACTCATTAATTCGGCTAATTGAGATGTTCGAACTATTGCATCAGGAGACTGATCATGGACCTCAAAAATCCTCTTCACATACATCTCTTCAAATTCAGTTAATATCTCCAAAATTATCCCTCCAATGCTTCAAATTCTGAGCGGCACGCAGGACATCTAGCTGTAGCAGGACGTTTCGAAAGCGGCACTTTCAACATCTGACCACAACTTGGACATTCCAAAAGGTCGTCTTTACTCTTTGAAATCAAGTTATCTGATTTTGTATTTTCTTTAGGAACAACTTCGTCATCGATTTCGATATCCTCAACATTAACTTCCTCATCATCTTCATTTTCAGGATCTACTAAAAATTCTGTAGAACAAGGAGGTGCACATCGTGCTCTTCCAGAATATGATTTTGGAATCAATAATCCTCGGTTACACTGAGGGCAATTTACCTCTCTCTTTTCATCCGATTCATCCGATTCTTTCTTTGATTTTTCATATTTTTTAGAAGCTTTCAATGAAGTTGATTTCTTACTTCCTTTACTTGCAGACCTCATTGCAATTGCAAGCAATAAACCAATTATTCCGCCAACACCAATAGTTACCCAAGGGAGTTCTGCTCCAGAATTTGGAACAACATTATTCGATATAATTGAACTATCATAATCTGAAATTAAAACATCGGTATACCATTCAGCACGAATATCAACAGGGTTACCAACTGGCCATGATTGAACGGTAAACGTCAGTAACATCTCCCCACTAGTTTGAATAGAGGATGAAGGCAAATCGGCCAAAACAATTCCAGTAGAAGAGGAGATCAGTCGAACACTTCCTGAATTGATTGTATCAGTACCTGAATTGGAAATTTGAACATCAATTGAAACTGTATCTCCCGCAGTAGGAGTGTTGGGTGTTACAGAAATAATTTCAACCAAACCAGAAATTATTGGAGAAGATACTGTAATTTCATCAAAACTTTCTCCTGAAGATACCCATCCTTGCGGAATCGCCCTGATGGACATGGAAGAAATTGTAGGTGATCCTAATGATAGTGTAAATTGACGAATCCCTGGATTCAATTGAGATTCAAAACTTTGAAGAAGTTGGGAATTAGAACCAGAATATCCAGTTACTTCGATAGATGCTAGCCGATTTCGACCTTCTCCCAAAATAGTTCGAAAGGACACTGTGAGGCCATCAGCAGAGTTCCAATCTGAATCTATAATTTCAACTCCCAATTCTTGTGGAGAATTAATCGAAATTTGTGAAAGCCCAGATAAATTTTCTGAAACCAAAGAATCATTGGAAATGACCTCCCAATAAACATCAATTAATCCTATTTCAGAAAGAAGAAACTGAGCAACAACTTCTCTACTTGAGCCGGGCTCAATTATCATCTCTTCACCTGAATAGGTCTGATTTGATGAATTTAAACGAAGAAATGCAGTACCACTCACATCTCCATCATTATGAATTAAAGATGAAAAGGAAACTGTATCTCCTTGATGCCCTGGGAGACCTATTATCGCAACACCTCCACTACCGGCGGTAACCATTGAACCAGTGGATGCAGAAACAGAAGATGCTAATGCAGGGAATAGAAAAATCACGATGATAATACTCACTACGCGATTACGTGCCATAACTCCCATCAAAAATAGGACAATGATAGGGATTACTGTGAGATTCTCAACTTAGGGTTAGTTTATCCAATGTCGACATGTCGTCGTGATAAGATGCATGAGGACTACGAACTACTCCTGAAGATGACGCCAGAAGAAATGGCAGTCAGAATTTTAGATAAAAGGAGACTTCTTTCTGATCAAATTTCATTCATCAAACAAGGTTTAGAGGAATCAGTAGACGAGTTACAAGAAAAACACGATAAAATTCTTGTGAAATATAATGTATCTAAGAAAAATGGAATTAACCCCGAAAAAACATCTAAGATTAAAGATGAATGGGATTCTCTTAGAGAAGAATTGAAAGAAATGAAAACTCAACTCAAGGCAGCAATTAGAATTAATGATGAATCTGAAAAGGCAATATCATACTGGGCGAGAAGAGTAAATGAAGGAACTGAAGAATTGGATTACGATAATCCTGACTTACTCAGATATGCGAAAGATGTGCGTTCAGGGAAAATTTCCCGTGAAGGAAAAAGGTCCAAACAAAGAGGCAAAGGAGGTGGAAAAAAATGAAAACAGGTCGAAGGAAACAAAGAGATTTTCTTTATGATGATTTAATTGATTTATCCACCGATGAGATATATGCTATTCATGCTGAAATTAAAAATAAAATTGCAGCTAAGGTAAAGGAACATGATAAGATTCAACAAGAACGGCAAGAACTTGTAGAATTTAATGAAGAAGTTAGGAGTATTTTGATGAGCCCTAGGAGTCCGGAAATAAATGATCTCATTTCAAGGCTAAATATTGCTAGAATTAACAGAGAAAATGCCGAGAAACTGAGAAATGAATTGGATTCAAGAGTTCCCCCCTCCCCCAATGATATTATTGAATCATTAAAACAAAGGCATAAATTACTCTGGACAATCAGTAATAGGATTCAAGAAAATCCAACCCTTGATGAGGAAATTGAACTCTTTGAAAGTTATTTTGAATATCAGGCAATGTATGAGGTTGCAATACAGTCAGATGAACAGCAGAAAATTTGGACCCAAAGTATCAACGAAAAGAATTCAGTAATGAAAGAATTAAGAATCCATGATTTAAAGGACATTGATAATCAAAAAATAAACCAACTCAAAGACAAATATCCCAAAAAAGTAATCGGATGGAAAGGTGTAGAAGAATCGTCTAAACAGATAATTGAGTTAGATGAGTGGTCACAAAGTTGGAAAATTGAGAGAAGATCATTAGTGATGGAAATCATGCGATTAGAATCATTTCTTAGTATCGAAGGAAGAAAGGCGAAAAAGGAAAATCTCAAAATTAAATCCGGAGAAGTACTGGAAAAGGCAGAAACGGGTGAGAGCCTAACTCTAGATGACCTTTCAGCACTAATATCAACTGGGGATATAGGAAAAATCACAAAGAATAAACAAAACAAAACTGGCCGAGAAACCAAAAACGGAAATAAGAAATCAAAAAGGAGACGATCAAAAACAAAAAGAGGAAACACACGATCAAAAAATAGGACTCGAGAAGAGGACGGGAATGATTGATGAATACTCCGCAATGGA
>Ga0208277_1001815_pt1 | contig 12343 bp, 8 predicted proteins | sample ETNtaG_5_FD_185782 | JGI IMG/M metagenome (GOLD analysis project Ga0208277, IMG submission 185782) | Marine microbial and viral communities from oxygen minimum zone, Eastern Pacific Ocean - ETNP201406SV205 (SPAdes) (version 2) | ecosystem: Environmental > Aquatic > Marine > Oceanic ...
TTAAAGAATATCGGTAAATTCTAAAATAGTAAAAATAACGTTTTTTTTCATTCCAGCTTCACGTGATTGCCAACTTTTAAAAAAGTTTCAAAAGTATTTTATGGACATTATTTCAGCAGAAGAGCAAAATTCTGAAATGCCAAATCCCGAAGTAGGAGCAGTTGCTGAACAAAAGCCCTCTCTTCCACCGAATGAGGCCTTGAAGCTTGTTTTTGGAGAATATGCTGCAAATACTCAGCGTGCATACGCGCGCGCTTTCAGGGATTTACAGGAATGGGCAGATATCCGGGAGCTGAGGGAAATGGAGGACTTCGATCCTCTCTGGATGCTAGAATATAAAAATCAGCTGAAATCCTCAGGCAAAAAAGCTTCGACCATCAACCAAACCATGAGTGCCCTGCGCAAAGTCTGTAAGGTGCTGACTGAATTTGGCTACCTCAAACAAAATCCTTTCAAAGCTTCTGTCATCCGCGCAGAAAAAATTGACACTGCAACCAGTAAGGGGGCTCTCCAAGTTTCTCAGCTCAATGCCATGATAGAAGCAAATAAGGTAATGCAATATGATGGACGTATGGCACCCCTGCTCCGGGTTAGGAATGATTTGGTGTTGAAATTTCTGTATCTCACCGCAGCCCGACGCGGTGAAACCGCTGGTTTATGCTGGAGTGATATTGTACAGGATGGGTCTTTTTATGTAGCAGTACTGAAGCATACGAAAAGCGGAAAAGAACAGCGGATAAAATTAAGACATGAACTTCATGAAGAACTATCCGAGTGGAACTCATTTCTGCAACAAAATAACATTAATTCCGCGTATGTTTTTCCATCACTTGGCTTTAGGACTCATGGTCAAAAAATGTCTGGAAAAGGTATTAATGACATTGTTTCCAGACTCGGCAAAGCAATTGGTTTAAATATTTCGGCACATTATCTTAGACACACTGCAATCACTCTTTCATTGGAATTGGGCGAACCGTTGCAGAAAGTCCAGTCTTATGCACGACATGCTTCAGCCAATACCACTATCCGTTACTTCCATGACCGACAACTTTTAGAAAAAAACCCTACCGATAGCCTACCCTTGATTTAAAGAATCATATTTAATGAATTAGATGGAAACATCTATTAATTTCTATCATCTTTAAATTAATCCTGCTGATCAAGACGGTCATGCAGAACAGGAACAAATTCTCACTCTGCAAATCCGCCTTTAGTCATCTTAGCCGGATCAAGCACACTATCTAGTTCTTCTTCAGGCAAATCACACATTTCCAATGCAACTTCCTTCAGAGCACGATTTTCTGCAAAAGCTTTTTTAGCGATTTTTGCTGCAAGATCATAACCGATCAAAGGATTGAGTGTAGTGACCAGAATCGGATTTTTACCGACAAGAGCCTTGATATGATCTTCCCTTACTACAAGTTGTGATACTGAGCGCTCCGCCAAATTACGTGAAGCATTAGCCAACAGGCGAATTGATTCAAGAAGACTGTGCGCGACCATAGGCAGCATTACATTTAATTCAAAATTGCCGGACAAACCGCCCACACTGATCGACGCATCATAACCGATTACCTGCGCACAAACCATTGCCATTGATTCTTCAATCACCGGATTTACCTTCCCGGGCATGATTGAAGACCCCGGTTGAAGTGCCGCAAGTTGAATTTCTCCAAGCCCGCTGTTTGGTCCAGAATTCATCCAGCGTAAATCATTGACAATTTTCAGCAGACTAACTGCCAGGGTTTTTAACTGGGCTCCCAAAGCAACCGGAGCGTCTACCGTCGACTGTGCTTCAAAATGATTTTCCGCTTCACGGAAAGACTCTCCACAGAGTTTTGAGACTTCCTTTGCAAATTTGGGTGGGAATTCCAGATCAGTATTAATCCCGGTACCGACTGCAGTTCCCCCCATCGGCAGTTCCGCCATCTGTTCCAAAACTGATTCAATGCGTTGAATTCCAATTTCAATTTGCCGTGCATAACCTCCGAATTCCTGTTCAAAAGTAACAGGCATTGCATCCATCAGATGCGTCCGGCCAGTCTTAACTACGTGCGAATATTCGGCACCTTTTTTCAGAAATGTTTCACGCAAATATTTAAGTGCCGGAATCAAGGTGTTTTTTGTCTCGAGATAACCCGCAATTCTGATCGCAGTCGGGAAAGTGTCATTTGAACTCTGGCCAAAATTAATATGATCATTTGGATGTACCTTGACCGATAAATCAGGAACCAGTTCCATAGCACGGTGCGAAATCACTTCGTTCGCATTCATATTACTCGAAGTTCCAGAACCAGTTTGATAAATGTCAACTGGAAAGTGTTCATCAAGCTTGCCGTCAATTACTTCCTGTGCTGCAAGTTGAATCGCATGTGCAACATCTTTTGGAATATTGTCAAGTTCAGCATTAACTTTGGCTGCACCCTGTTTGATCACACCCAGTGCGTGTATCAGTGCTCTGCTGATACAGATTCCACTAACAGGAAAATTGTTAACCGCACGTTGAGTTTGTGCACCATAAAGCGCTGCCTGAGGAACTTCGACTTCACCCATTGAATCTTTTTCAATACGATTTTTTCTACTCATGTTGTTCCTTTTTATTTTTTATTTAATGATTTATTATTTCCTGATGTTTCGTGAAAAATTTCAACTGAACAGACATTTGACTGCAGACAATTTTTTTACAATCAAAACTAAAATTTTCTTTGTAATTTTTAGTACAGGAGATTACTAAAAAATTCTCCCTGTGGTTTAAATGACACGGTTTTATGACTTGTTAAACTTTCATCAGTATAATGAAAAAATCATTTTAACTACAACCCTGTATTACCGCTTTCAAATGAATGGAAATCATGATTGAAAAATTAACTATTAAAAAGTAGTTCCAATGAATTGATTTTATGCCAGCATTCCTCCGTCTACAGTAAAGGTGCTGCCCGTAATGTATGATGCCGCAGAAGAAACAAGGAAAAGTATCATCCCTGACATCTCGCTCGGTTTAGCAATTCTCCCGAGCGGAATTTGCTGGAGAACATTTCTCATCAACTCTTCATTCTGGGTAAGTGCAGAAGCGAACTTTGTATCAGTCAATCCTGGAAGAACTGCATTGACTCGAATATTATCCCGCCCCAGCTCTTTGGCAAAAGCTTGCGTCATAGAAATGAGTGCTGCTTTGGTAATGGAATAAACGCTTTGGTTTAACATCGGAATACGACCGTTGATCGAAGAGACATTAACAATACTTCCTCCGCCGTTTTTTTTCATTAAGTCAGCCGCGTGCTGACTCATAAAAAATGGCCCTTTCAAATTCACATCAAGTGTTTTATCCCAAGCCCGTTCCTCCACCTCCTGGATTGAACCGTAAAACGGATTGGTTGCTGCGTTATTCACCAAAATATCTAATCGGTTATGTTTCTCACGAATTTTTTCAAATAATGATTCAATCTCCACAAGATCACCATTATGACAAACCATCCCGGACGCCTGATTCCCGGCATTATGAATTTTTTCCTGAACTTCCTCTAAATTTTCTGCCTTGCGACTGGTAAGAATGACATGTGCACCGAACTCAGCCAAAATTTCTGCAGTTGTTGCTCCAATCCCTCGGCTTCCGCCGGAAACTAAAGCAACCTTAGAACTCAGATCAAACATTGCTGGTAATTCCATAAAATCCCCTTCTTAAGCTTTATTATATATTATCTTTTGTGAATAGAAGACGCAATGCGGTTTTGAACTGGGACATGTTCCCTTAAAGGATGAGATTCAAGGATTGTTAGCTTATTGTTGATGAAGACTGACTCAAATAAATCCTGGTATCCTCACTGTTCATGAATCAGCAATCTCTAAATGTGAAAAACTATTTAGTCATTTTTATTTTCGTGGAAGCATTCATAAATTGCCCGCTAAGAATCGCAGCATTTTTTGCTCATGAATGCACAGATTTTGCGTTGCCACTTGAATAAATCTTCTATAAACTATCTCAATTGATACTTAAGACTACCGTCACAAAATTTTATTAAAATAATCCTAAAACAGTTATTAAAAAATGGGTAACTGGCTTGTTTTAACAGTATTAACACTCGTGGTGTTGATTGTGTTCCGCATGAAGAAACCACCCGACGAAAAACTCGACCCTCCCTCTAATTTTGTCATGTTTTTTAATCCTATTCAGGGTGAAGGTGATTTGTTTATCGGAGGAGTTTTTGTCATATATTTTTCTTCCAGAGTATTTTTAGCATTATTTCAAACTTTAAGATCTATTTTTTAGCTGACGTTAAAAATCATATAAATATGTTCAAATGAAGTATTTGACTATAGCAAACTCTCTTATTAGAAGACTATTTTAAAACGCCTGTGTTAAACGGACTTAAACCGTGTTATTTCGAATGAAGCGGTAAATTTTTCTAAAATAACACCAATATAGTTATATAATTTTACACATGCTCAAAATAATAAATAAACGATTTCATTTTTTACCTACATCTGCATATGAATCGAAATTTACTGATTTTGTTACTGACCTTATTTCAGGATAATTATGTCCGCTTAGGCACCATAGCAGGAACATTGGTTGGTTATTGGAGTCCGGGAATTTTGCAAGGCGAATCAGGAACAAATACTTTTATTTTCGGATTCATAGGCTGGGGTATAGGTGCGTACCTCGCGAATTACAAAGCTGAAAAAAAACAATTTAAACAAAAAAAGAAATTTGAGGTTTTTCAAGGAGGGCGCTGATACAATATTTTCCGCTTCTAGTAAATAACAAGTTTTCAGCGAATTTCAGTCCCGTTTAAAACTGACTAAAGGCATGATGATTAATAATTTTCTAGGGAAACAGTTCCCAATTATTCAGGCACCTATGTCAGCAGTTCAAGACAGTGCTGTAGCAATTGCTTTTTCAAATTGCAGTGGATTGGGATCGCTGCCCTACGCAATTCTCACTTCAGAAAAACTCAGGGCAGAATTGGCTTTTTTCAAATCCCAAACAAAGAATCTTTTCAACTTAAATTTTTTTCTGCCATCACCAACCTAAAGTATTTTTTGAACGCGAGCAAAAATGGCTAAAAATATTAGAACCGTATTTTAATGAATTTAGCCTAAGTTCCGCTAATATCCAAAATGGTAGTGATAGAGGATTTTCAGAGAAATAACCGCTGAGATATTGAGAGATTTTCACCACTCTGGTGTGGTCAAAATGTTGGCAACGGCTACGATATCCCTCTCTCCGAACTAAATAATCTGCTTGCAGCTGAACTTTAAATAATAGCCTCATGCGAAAAACTTTCCTGCTTCTTGTTTCATTTTTTCTACTTGTTTGGATGACTACAATTAATTCTTCTGCAGAAGATAAATACGAAATCGCAATTTTTGCAGGTGGTTGTTTTTGGTGTATGGAATCTGATTTCGAAAAAAATGACGGTATCAAAGAAGTCGTTTCAGGATATATCGGCGGATCAACAAAAAATCCGAACTACAAAAATTATGGGAAAAGCGGACATTTGGAAGCAGTGCAGATTTTTTATGATCCGTCTGTAATTTCTTATACGGAACTGCTTGATATATTTTGGGTAAAGATTGATCCTCTTGACAAAAATGGTCAATTTTGTGACCGAGGGCATGAGTACTCAACCGCGATTTTTTATCTGACAAGTCAACAAAAAAAGCTGGCAGAAAACTCCAAAAATATGCTCGATAATTCCGGCATCCTTAAAAAACCGGTTGAAACTCCAATCAAAAAAGCAGGAGTATTTTACCCTGCAGAGGATTTCCATCAAAATTACTACAAAAAAAATCCATTGAAATATAAGTACTACCGCTATCGATGTGGACGAGATAAGCAACTTAGAGAAATTTGGGGTAAAAAAAAAGTTCTTGATAATAGCGTTAAAATAAGTGCCAAATATAGAATACCTGATTTGCGGCAACTTGAGGAAAAACTGACACCTTTACAGTTTGATGTTACTCAGAATGATGCAACCGAACCACCATTTAACAACAAATATTGGGATAACAAACGAGAGGGAATTTATGTTGATATAGTTTCCGGTGAGCCGCTTTTCAGTTCAACTGACAAATATAAATCCGGCACGGGCTGGCCTAGTTTTACAAAACCCATTGCTGGAGCAAGTTTGATCACAAAAGAAGACAAAAATTGGTTCTCAGTAAGAACTGAACTTAGGAGCAAATACGCAGATTCTCATCTTGGTCACCTGTTTAATGATGGTCCAAAACCGGGAGGTTTTCGTTACTGTATTAACTCAGCAGCACTGAGATTTGTCCCTAAAAATAACCTTGAAAAAGAAGGGTATCCAAATTACCTCAATTTATTTGAAAATTAATGTTTTTATCAAGGTTATATTTTTGGAGAAATCCCTTGATTAAGCCTTTAGTGCAAAAGTAAAAACCTTCTTTGAAAAATTTGTGGAATGTCAAATAATTTTCTCTCAATTAAACTTTAAAAATCATTTTAAAAAAACAAAAAGTTAATTCGAAGACTAAGGTGTTGAGGAATGATCTGAGAATTGAGGTTTTAAGAGAATACAAAAAGTTAAATATTTCTGAAGTGTTAATCATGGAATTTAAAGCAGGTCTTTAAATGAACGATAAAGCCTTATCCCATTTCAATATTCCCACAGCTATAATTCAGCATTAAACCAAATTAATAAGGAGAGATTAGTTCTTATCTTTTCCCAGAAATATGAGGAAGAAAAATAACGTATAAAATGCATACGGCAGAACACCGGTTTGAAATACAGGAAATGTTTATAAGTTCACAAGCATAATGGTTGATATTTCGAATCGCGTAACTGAAATACGGACAAAAAAGGATCCTTCGCTATTTGGAATGATCCGGGCTGACTTTCTAGATTCAAGCTCAGGGAATAATTTTTGTTTCCTTGAAAATATGAGTTACATCACAATAATTGAAAAAAACTACTCACACAAAACTTTCCCCCAAATCACAAGACAGGTCAAAACATACGATTATATTTCGAAATTAAGATCATTAGTTTAATTTTTATTTTTTTTGTTAACTACTCAATATTTTTCCTGGCTTAACCGGGTTTCATAAGCTTTCAATTCTGTCCAACTCGGCCGCTTGAAATAAACACCTTCGCTAGAGGAAATTTCTGCATCTCCTGAGATTGCTATAGCTCGTCCAATACCGCGTACAAATATATATAGTACCCCGCCAAATTTCTCATTATATTTTTCTTCGCTATCTAGTTTAAACCAATAAGAAGTGGCAAGAATATAAATTTGCAACTGCAATTCATAGTTTTTCATTACTTCATTTTCTACTGATTCTTGACCATAGTTTTTCAGCAAATTACTTTTCCAATCAAGTAAATATATTTTAGATTCATGTTCAAACAAAAAGTCAATCGAACCTCGTAAAAATCCTTTTTCGATTGCCCAACCGCCAACACCAATCCCTGAATAGCGGCCCTGGATTACCCCTTCCCCTTTTCCCTTAATTACTTCTGCATTCATTGTTTTATTAGGAATTGGGAAATAAAAATCAGCTTCTCGCAAATATTTTTTTACATATGCCAATTCTATTACAGGTGCATCCTGATTTTGTCCGAGTCTGAGTGGTGTACGTAAAGAATTCCAGATTATTTCAGCAATTCTACTATCTGTTTCGGGCAAACGTCCGTAACGCTCGTTAATTGATCTAATCATACGGCTAACCGCTTGAACTTCTAACCAATCTCCCTTAGATCTGCTCTCACGAAGGGTAGCAAATTCAACATGCTCCAGCAATTCATGTAGTAAATTCCCGGTTTGAGAACCCCCGGGAAGCGGATCTTTCTGGACGTTACTTATGGTAAACTGCGATTCCGTATCAGAATCCCGATCAGGGATTTCCGAAAACTGCATAGTTCCGGCTTCATCATCTTCTCTACGCTTTCCCAATTCAGTTTCTTCTCGGATTTCAATAGTTGAAAGTTCCTGATCGTTTGAACAATTTAGATCTGAATTTTGTTCTTTATTTTTCCTTTGCATCCTGCTAAAGGAAGTTAGGACAAAACCTCTTTGTTTATAACGGAGTTGACTGAAGAGTATTTGTGGATTTTCTATCTCACTTATACTTTCTGTTATTTCAGGTAGTTCCGGAGGGTTCCAATTTCTCAACATTTCCTGCTCAGTTGCATTAATATTTGCTGCAAGATTTACTGGAAAAGCTCCGACCAGACTGCTGCTGAAAGTAGAATTATTTTTTTCAGCAAATATTTGTTCGCTGATCATTGATAACTGATCATTAAGCATCGAATACCCGCTGCTCACTTTGCAGATACGCTTTCCAGAATTTCCCTGCAAAAAACCCACACATGGCAAATATAGGCGTCCACAGGCACGTGTCATAGCGACATAGAGCAATCTTTGTTGTTCTCCTTCTACCTGCCACTCGTATTCTGCAGGCACCTTTGAATTGAGCATATCAATGATAGGTTTTTCAGCTGAATCATGATAAAATTGAAACGATTTTTTCTGGTTGCCTGTAAGTCCTCCAAACAAAAAAACTACAGGAAATTCTAATCCTTTTGCTGAATGCATAGTCATTAACTGTACGGCATCACGTTCACTTTCCAGACGTAGCAAATTTTCGTTTTCTCCCGGATCTTCTTTGCCCTCGATAAAACTCTTCAATAATTGAATCAGTTCAAACAAATCAAGATGCCGGTCAATAGCTTTACGATTCAATAACTCAAACAAATGAACATAATTGGTTACGCTTCGCTCATCTCCGCCAAGTAACAACTCACGCTCTATCAGTTTTGTGCGCTGTAATACTTGATCAAAAAGCTTCCGAAAACGTTGAGATACAGCTAAAGAGTTCCACTCCTGAAGTTGATGTAAAAGCTCAGCATCAAAAGTAGATGCTTCTGTAAGTTCATTAATTTTCGTACAAAAAAATCTAGTCAGCCAAAGTTTAGCAGTTCTAGAGTGATCGAATGGATACGCAACTGCATCCAGCAGATCGAGTATTTCAAGAGCTTCACGCCCTTCAAATAAACCTTTCTGTTTGTAAAAAGAAAAATCTATTCCATGACGCCGTAGGGCTTTTCCCAATATTTTACCTTCATTACTTTTACGGAACAACACACAAATATCCTGTTCTTTTAAAGCGCGTTCTCCATCTTCATCCTGCCAGAGAGGACGTCGATTTTCAGTTGATCCTATCCTCAATATGGATTTTATTTCCAGAGCAATTTCCTCAGCAAAACGGATTGTCGCAACTTCCGCCTGTTCATCTAAGAATAAATTCAGCAGTGCACTTTGATATTCTATACTAATTTCTATTCCCAACTCTGTCTGCAAAGCTCGTAAAAAGGAATCATTACCATAATATTTTTTACCGCTTAAAGAAGATAACTTCTCCAAAATCGTTAAAGGTATTTTTTGGTCTTTCGACATTTTTTGCTCAGCTATCTTTTTCCCTGAAACAGTAAACTGAGGTAACATTTTCATCAAATGTATGGCATTCCTATCAGGCGTATCATCTTTCAATTGCAGTTCAGGTTTTCCACAGCCTACATGCTGATAGAGAATCCCGCGTTTTTCAGGAAACCACCTGCCGTCACTGAAAATCTGATTCAAACCACAAAGCATTTCTTTAGACGAACGAAAATTCTTTTTTAATACAAACGCCAAGCGGGAAGTTTTTTGCTGAAAAATTTTTCGTGCCTGCAGATACGTAAAAATGTCTGCGCCACGAAAAGAATAAATAGCCTGTTTTGGATCACCAATTACGATTAAACGATGCTCTGGACTTTCCAGAAACAAATGGCGAAATATATTCCATTGCCGTCGATCCGTGTCCTGAAATTCATCGACGATTGCACAGACATATTTTTTGCGAACAGCTTTAGTGAGAGCTGTAGAGATTGAATTTTCGCCGTTTTGCGGAATTACCTGTTCTTCAACAATCCGTAATAAGTCGTCATAATCAAACGCACCTTGTTCCAGTTTGTACTGAGAGAGATCTCTACGCACATCTTCTATAATCTGTTGTGTGACCCAGGCTTTGAGGATTTTTTTTGAACCTCCCGAGATATCATAGTCCTGCAGCAATTTCTCGCAATCTGCTAGTGCTTCAATCCAGGCAAGTTCTGGTGACTGAAAATCTTTTGGACTAAGCCATTGTTCTCCAGACTTTAAAGTTTTTCTGCATCTCGGTATAGTTACTGTGCCAGCTTCCATTTCTAAAAAATCAGGCAATATTTCAGAAATAGATGCACCTGCATGCGCGGAAGACAAACTTTCTATAATCGAATCGAGATTGATCATGGTTTTCCGCCTCGAAGTCTCATTGAGCGCTGTTTTTTCGAAAGCGCTTCGGAGAGGATGCTGACCCACATCTTTTTTGCGCAAAATCAAGTCACGATAGACCAAAACCTTCCAGCATGCAGAAAATTTTGTATGAAAAACTTCGAAATTTGGCAAATATGGCTTAAATTCACCATCTTTAGAAAGCAAAAAGACAATGTCTTTTTCCAGTGATGCTAAATCTCCTTCAGCGTATTTTACATAAAGTGCAAAAAGTTTGGCAACTGCAGTATCTCGAGAGAGTAGTTCTCGCCTTACATATCGACGGAATACTTCCGGAAAAAGCAGGTCAATTTCGCATAATTTCTGCTCAAACAATTGCCTATTTTCAAAAGCAAATTCACGTAAAATACGTTTACAGAAACCATGAATTGTGTAAACCGGTGCAGAATCAAAATCAAGCAGAGCTGCTTTTAACTGTTTTCTGCGGACAGTGTTAATTTCCCAAAATGGTTCTTCTGGAACAGTCGTAGGGAGATCGTCGTTTTGTTCACATGCTTCTAACAAATCCCGGAGTTTTGTACGCAAACGCAGACGCAATTCGGCAGTGGCTTTTTCTGTAAAAGTCACCAGAAGAATGCTTTTTAACGGAATTTCCTGTTCCAGTAACAATTCCAGCACCAACTCAACTAGGGCAAATGTCTTTCCAGTGCCGGCAGAAGCCTCGATAACCGCTAATCTATCATTATTCGCATTGAAAACTGCATCCGAAATGTTAGATTCGTCATTACTTTTTTGTTTGGAGAGAAACAGTTCAGACTCCTTGGCAACATAAAATGAGTTCGAATTTGGAGTTTCAGACATTTCAATTTTAGGATAAGGAACAGTATTCAGTATGTTAATCTAAGCGGATTGACATTTCAACTTTTAGAATATTATTTGAGCAGATAAAAACTTGTCCTTCTATTGGTTTAACAATAAGCTTTACAATTGTTTTTTCAGTGCATTCCAACTTTTTAAACTCAACCCATTATGCTTCCCAATGCGATCATAAACTCATTAACAGATCAGTTTCAACAGGCGGTACTAGTAATTGACCAGAAAGGTGACGTCGTTTACTGTAACGATTCTGCTGCTCAATTCTGGCAAAAAGATTCCATACGTCTATTGGGCAAACAAAGCAGTACTTTGTTTCATGAGGATTTACTGATTCAAGAAAAAATTAGCAATGTGCTAAAGTCTGGTAAAGTTTTCAGAGTAGGAGGATATGTACTGAAAACAACTCCTTTACAAGAAAGGGGTGCAGAAATTGTGATTTCACCAGTGCTTAACAAACACGGCCGTGTTAAAAATGCTTTAATCACCTTACTGGAAAGCACCAATCTACAGGAATCTCAAGCCAGAGAACAGGAGGAGCAGTTGACACATTCGATGGGCACACTTGCCGCATCACTAGCGCATGAAATTCAAAATCCACTAAGTGGTGTCAAGGGTATGCTCCAGTTACTGGAACGTGATCTGCAAAAAGCAAAGATCAAAAACACTTCCACCGGGATGATGTTGAAAGAGCTGGAACGTATAGAACGTTTATTGAAGCAACTTCTTCTCCATTCCCATCCAGTACCGCTTGATGTAACCTCATTTGACGTACACGAACTGTTGAACACGGTAATTCTTTTTGAACAAAATACCGTTTCGAATATTCGATTTTTCCGAAGTTTTGATACATCTCTTCCAGAAATCTCAGCAGATCGCGACAAACTGCATCAAGTATTTTTGAACCTAGTCCGAAATGCGGTTGAGGCATCAACCTCTGATAATGTAATTACTGTTCACACTAGATACTGTGGGAAATGGGAACTGGCCGGTACAAATCTTAATCCTGAACTTAATTATATACTGATTTCCGTAGAAGATGAGGGAAAAGGAGTACCACTGGAACATCGCAATCAATTATTTAAACCGCTTTTTACAACTAAGAAAAAAGGCCACGGCCTTGGTTTATCAATTTCTCACCGACTGGTTCAAGCTCATAAAGGCTTATTGCGTTATTCTTCTGGTAATTCTA
>Ga0208277_1001817_pt1 | contig 12336 bp, 6 predicted proteins | sample ETNtaG_5_FD_185782 | JGI IMG/M metagenome (GOLD analysis project Ga0208277, IMG submission 185782) | Marine microbial and viral communities from oxygen minimum zone, Eastern Pacific Ocean - ETNP201406SV205 (SPAdes) (version 2) | ecosystem: Environmental > Aquatic > Marine > Oceanic ...
AAGACAGAAAAAAGCTCTTGGATATGCTGTGAGTGAAGTTGCTGGTGAAGAAATGGAACAAAGAACTGAAGGAGATGTTGCCAGAGTACTTTCTGGAAAAGCATCTGGTGTAAACATTACTAGTCAATCTGGTACTTCAGGATCTGCAACAAATGTTGTTATTAGAGGTTATACTTCTATTAATGGTAACAACCAAGCACTTTTTGTTGTTGATGGAGTTCCCTTCAGTACTGAAACAAATGCTCAAGGTGGTTACCTAGGTGGTAACTTAGGATCAAGTAGATTTTTAGATCTTGACCCTAACAACATTGAGAGTGTTAACGTACTTAAAGGTTTAGCGGCAGCTACATTATATGGTACTGCTGGTAAAAACGGTGTAATTGTAATCACAACAAAATCTGGATCTCTACAAAATAAAGGTCCTAAGAAAACTGAAATTACAGTTAATCAATCATATTTTGTGAACGAGATGGCTTCTATGCCAGATTATCAGAACACATACGGTGGTGGATTTGACCAATCTTTCGGATGGTTCTTCAGTAACTGGGGTCCTGCTTTCGCAGCGAACGGTGTTGATGGTTACTTAAATGACCCTGCTGGAATTATTGACGCAGAAGGTACAGTTGAGCACCCATACGGATCATCATCTTTCTTAAATGCTTTTAACGGTGGTAACAACGTATTAAATCAGCAATATACTGGTGTAAGATACGATTGGAGACCATATGAAAGTGTTGAGAACTTCTTTAGATCTGGTAGTGTCTCAAATACATCTATAAATATTAGAGGAGCATCTGACGACGGGTCAATTTCTTATAATGTAAATTATGGAAACCTTGACGAAGAAGGATTTACTCCTGGAAATGGATTAAAAAGAAATAACTTATCAATTGGTGGACGTGCAAAACTTTCAAACAAGTTTACTGTTCAAGGTTCTATGAACTACAGCAATACTCAGTTTGTATCTCCTCCTGTTGCAGCATCTAGAGGTAACGGTACCCTTGGATGGTCAACATTTGGTAATGTATTCTTTACTCCTAGAAACGTTGACTTAATGGGCTTAGAATATACTATTCCTGAAAATGGTGGTAGTATTTACTACAGAAACGGTAACGACATCATCAATCCAAGATGGTCTGTTGCTAACTCTCAAGGTGGTCAAAACGTTAATAGAGTTAATTCTACTGTAAGTTTAAGCTATGAGATTAGTGATAATTTATCATTAACTTATAGATATGGACTTGACTGGTATAACGAAAGAAACAAAGATTACTCAAACAAAAACGGTGTTAACTTTACGGACGCTATTTTTGGATACTTACGTACATGGGATAACAATGTAGCTATACATAACCATTATATGAGTTTAAATGGTAGTTATGACCTAACTGACGATATTGGTTTAACATTTAATGTTGGAGCAACATCTAACAGAAGAACTTACGATCGTGAAGGTACTTCTAGTACAGGTCAAATTGTTTACGGTGTAATTCAACACTTTAACTACGAAAACCAAACTCCTTTATCTTACCACGGTGCTAAGAATGAGTTAGGTGTATTTGGTAGTGCTGATTTAGATTATAAAGACTACTTATTTGTTACTCTTCAGGCAAGAAACGATTGGGTTTCTAACCTGCCAACTGAGAACAACAGTATGTTATATCCAAGTGCTAGTGTTTCATTCTTACCGACATCTTTTGATGAAAACATTAAGTCTGAAAACTTATCTTATTTAAAGGTAAGAGCTAGTTTAGGATCTTCAGCTGGTTTCCCAGGTGGATACCCAACTGTAAATACAGTAGGTCAAAGCACAAACGTAAACGGTGGTCTTAACGGTGGAATTATTACAAACTCTGTAAGTAACTTCCAAGCGAACCCTGACCTTAAGCCTGAATTACTTAGTGAATTAGAATTTGGTTTAGACGCTAGAGTTTGGAAAAATAGAATTGGTATTAACGCTTCTTACTTTGAAAGAACAAGTAAGGACTTAATTGTATTTAAGCCACTTCCTACTTCAACTGGATTTACTTCAACACAAGATAACATTGGTAAAATCGAAGGTGATGGTATCGAAGTTGATCTTGACTTAGAAATGTTTGAAATTTTACCAGTAAACGTGGACGGTCTTAGCTGGAATACTAGAGTTAACTTTACAAAAAGTCAGTCTACTGTAACTGAACAAGCTGATGACCAGATTGTTTTTGCAGGAAATACTGCAACTTGGGTTGGAGGTAACGCTGCAATACAAGGACAACCATTAGGTGTAATTGTTGGATCTAGAGTAGAGCGTGATGACAACGGAAACATGGTTGTTAACGCATCTGGTAGCTACGGTACTCAAACTACAATGGCTATTGATGCTAACGGTAATGAAGTTCCAATCGGAACAGAAGGATCTAGACAGATTACTCCAATTATTGGTAATCCAGAACCAGACTACGTAATGAACTTTATCAACACTGTAAAGTATAAGAACTTTACTTTAGGATGGCAATTGAGTCATACTGCTGGTGGAGATATCGTTGCAAAAACAGTAGCTACGCTATTAGGTCGTGGTGGTATCGTTGAAGACAGAAAGAACACTTTTGTTCTTCCAGGTGTTAGACAAGATGGTACTCCAAATACCTTACAAATCAACAACTCTACTTACTACTTTAGTAACGTATTGTTTGGCCCACTTGAACTTAACGTTTATGATGGTTCAGTTGTAAGGCTACAAGAATTATCTTTATCATACGCATTCCCACAGAAGTTTTTAGATAAAACTCCATTTGGAGCATTATCTCTAACTGCTACAGGATTTAATTTATGGTATGATGCATATAATACTCCAGATGCTGCAAACTTCGATCCGAATGTTGCTGGTGTTGGTGTAGGTAATGCAAGAGGTTGGGACTTCCTTAACGGACCTAGCTCAAAAAGATATGGTATTAGCATAAAAGCATCATTTTAATAACATATAAAAAAATAAATTATGAAAAGAATTTTTAAATATTTAATGATGACAGTCATCGCGGCAGGTACGATGTTCTACTCTTGTGAAACTATGGAGTTAGAAGATCTTACTGATCCAAATGCACTGTCTCCAGATCTAGCTGATGCTGATCTGTTGTTAAACACTATTCAAGTGAATTATCTTGGTGCAATGCAAGACATGCAATTTAATGGCGCAGCACTAGGAAGAATATCACATATGGGTGGTAGAGTATATTATGAGAACTTCGGTGGTGGTACTGTTAGTGGTGCCTGGGGAGCTTTATATTCAGGAATACTTCCTGATATTGACGCGATTGAATTACAAAACGGTGAAGAAAACCTATTGGCTTTTCACCTTGGTATTTCAAAAGCAATGGCTGCTCACATCATGATGGGACTTGTTGATTCAGTTGGAGATATTCCATTTGAGCAAGCAAATAATCCTTCTGAGTACCCTAATCCGGCTACAAGTGATGATGAAGTAGTGTACGCAGGTGCACTTGCTCTGTTAGACGAAGCTAGTTCTTATTTAAGTGCTGCTGTTGCAGTAACTGATGACCTATATTACGGTGGTGATACAGGAAACTGGATGAAGTTTGTAAATACACTAAAAATGCGTGCAATGCTTACTACTGGTGATTATGCCGGAGCATTGGCGATGACTGGTGTTATTGACACTGCAGATGCAGACATGCAATTTAGCTATGGAACTCAAGAATTACAGCCTGATACACGTCACCCTTGGTATGCATCTGATTACACAACTTCAGGAGCAAACATCTATCAATCTTCATGGTTAATGGATATAATGACAGGTGATATGGACGAATGGATGGGTACAGCTATGGCTTATCCAGGTGCTGGAATGGAAGAAGATGGAGCTGCTCAAAGAGCAATTTCATCAGATGATCCAAGAAGAAGATATTACTTCTACAGACAAAACATGACTACGCCAGGTAATTCATCAATGTTATTCTTTAACGGAGATGGACCATACAACTGGCCTATAAGTTTTGGTGGTGATTCTACTAATACTGAAAATGGAGAAACATTATCATGTTCACTTATTGCTAATCCTCCTCACTTAGATTTCACAATCGATGGTGATGCAAATGGATTAAAAGGTAGATGGTGTGCAAACTTCTTAGGATACTGGGGAAGACATCATGGAAATGATGAAGGAACTCCTCCAGATAACTTTACAAGAACAGCTGTAGGTGTATATCCTTCAGGTGGTAGTTTTGACAACATGCCTGACATCGTAAATTACGACAACCATGGTACTTTAACTGCTTCTAACGAAGCGATCAAAGGTGCAGTATGGCAAGGTAATGGTGGTGGTGGAGCTGGTATATGGCCAATCTACTTATCATCTTACGTTCACTTCATGAAAGCTGAAGCTGCAATGTGGTTAGGTGATACTGGTACTGCCAGAGCTATGATGGAAATTGGAATGCAACACTCATTTGATAAAGTATTATCTATGGGATCTGTAGATCCAGAAGCTGATTCTAATTACTTTGCGACAAGTACTGACGTAAGTGATTTTATCGCAATGAAGCTAGCTGAATTTGATGCTGCTGCTGGTGCTGACACTAGTTTAGATCAATTTGGATGGCCAGTTGCAAAAACACAATTAGACGTCTTAGCTGAGCAATACTTTGTTGCAATGTATGGTGGTGGATACGACGCTTGGAACTTCATTAGAAGAACAGGTGCTCCAAGACACTTATCAAGAGGTTTAATGGATAATGCAGAATCTGGGCCATTCCCAAGAACTGGACTATATCCATCAGGAGAAATTAGTGCTAACCCAAGTATCTTACAGAGACAGGACAATAATACGACTGTATTCTGGGATCAAGGTGCTGTTAATCCTGCTAACTAATAAAAATAGAAACTATGAAAAATATACTTAAATTATTATTTGTTTCATTAATTATCCTTCCGTTTTCATGTCATGAAAGTGAAAATGTGATAGATTTTGCAAATGAACCAATCAATGGCGCTGTTGTTAGAGGTGTTGAGGTTTACACGACTGAGGGTCAATCTCTAATTAACTCTAGTAACGACGAAAGTGCCTTTGTTGCTACAATTGAGGAGCAAGATGTTGAAGACGGTGATCTGATGGCTGAAATCAGAATGTACGTTGACTTCATTGACTACACACCAGATAACGGTGATGCTTCTTCAATGGCTTTAGCTGCTACTTATTTACCATCAGACATGTACGAAGGTCCTCATGGACTTCCAAGAAAAGACATTGTGTTTACTTGGGGAGAAATGAAAGCTGCCTTAGGATTTACAGGTGGTGAAGCAACAGCTGGAGATTTATTAAAAATTCAGTTTGAGTTAGAGTTAACCAATGGTGAAGTTTACGGACCAAATGATGCTGCAGGTAGTATCCTTGGTGGATTCTTCTCTTCTCCATACACATACAATGCATTATTAAGTTGTGATCCTGCTCCAGGAGACTATCTTATCAAAATGTATGACTGTTATGGTGATGGTTGGCAAACAACTGGTGCTGGTGATAACGTAACTGTACAAACTCAAGGTTTAGAAGTTTATGTTGATGGAGATGTCAGAAATTACATGATGTGTTCTCAATGGAACCCATGGGAAGGTACTCCAGACTGTACGCCAACGGCTGATGGTTACTATGCAGAAACAATTGCAAATATACCGCAAGGAGCTTCTGTTGTAACATGGTCTTGGATCAATGATTACTATGCTGAAATTGCTATTGAAGTATTCGGTGTTGGAGAATTTGATGGTAACGGTGAGTGGACTGGTCCACTATTGTACTCGTCTGTAGGAATCGGTAATGAGGTATTAAATGACTGTTCAGACGGTGGTTTAATAGCTCCAGGATTACTTCCTATTTCACAATGTGCACAGTAATTTTAACTGTTAAATAAAAAAAAGAGCTTTACTCACGTAAGGCTCTTTTTTTTTACCATTTCATTACATTTGTAAAATGAAAAGATTCCTATTCATAAAAGTAATATTATTAACTATTTTATTTTCTGGTTGTTCAGGTAACAACAATGAAAATAAGATTGAAACAATTCCATTCGAAAAATTATCTTCTAAAGAAACAGGTATTGACTTTTCTAATATTATTACCCCTAATCTAGAAACTAAAGAAAATCTATTTGATTACGATTATTTCTATAACGGATCAGGAGTAGGTATTGCAGATATAAATAATGATGGGTTAAAAGATGTATTTTTTACTTCTAATCAGACCAGAAATAAACTGTATTTAAACAAAGGTGAGTTAAAGTTTGAGGATATTACAGAGAAAAGCAATATTAATCAAAATAAAGGGTGGTCAAGTGGGGTTACTTTTGCTGATGTAAATAACGACGGCTGGTTAGATATTTATATATCACAAGGAGGTCCCTTTAATTTAACCAAAAGAAAAAATACACTATTAATTAATAATAAAGATCTTACATTCACTGAAAATGCAAGTCTATATGGACTAGATGACCAGGGAATTAGTACACAATCAGCTTTTTTTGATTTTGATAAAGATGGAGACTTAGATTGTGTTGTTATGAATGAAAATGAATTTTACGGATTCGATCCGTTAACATTTTTTAAAAATTTTGAAAATAAATCTTTGTTAAGAAGAAACTCTTCACAGTTATATGAACAAGTTGATGGTAAATTTATAAATATCACTGAAAAAGCTGGCCTTTTAAGCCCAACCTTTGGTCTAGGGCTTTGTATTAGTGATATAAATAACGACGGATGGCAAGATATTTATATTGCAAACGATTACTATGTAAAGGATGCGATGTATATTAATAACCAGGACGGAACCTTCTCAAATAAAATTAAAGAATCTACAAAACAAATATCCTTTTATGGGATGGGTGTAGATATTGAAGACATCAACGGGGATAACCTCAGTGATATTTTTGTGTTAGATATGGCATCAAGTGATCATGTAAGATCAAAAACATTAATGGCATCAATGAATACATCAAATTTTGATTTAATTACAAACAAATTAGATCAACATTATCAATACATGTTTAATTCACTTCAATTAAACATGGGTAATAACAAATATCATAATATTTCACATCAACTAAATATTGCAAAAACGGATTGGAGTTGGGCAGGTTTAATATTTGATTATAATTTAGACGGAAACGAAGATATTTTTGTAACAAATGGATATAGAAAGTATGGTTCGGATAATGATTCAAGAATTAAAATAAACCAAACCAGAAAGCAATATAATAATACCGTGCCAATCAGTATGAAAAAGAAACTGTATGATGAACTCCCCTCAGAGAAGCTACCAAATCTTCTTTACAAAAATGAAGGCAATTTAACCTTTAGAGAAGTTGGTTCAACATCAAGTCTAATGGAGCCAAGTTTTTCAAACGGTGCAGCATACGCTGATTTAGATAACGACGGAGACGCAGAAATAATTATAAATAATATTGATGAAAATGCATTTGTTTATAAAAATTTATCTGTAGAAAACAAGTTAGGGAACTTTCTTAAAATTAAAACTAAAGGGATATTATCAGAATCTTTTGCAAAAGCAACAATATATTTTGAAAATACATCTAGAACCAAAGAATCTAAGCGTGTTAGAGGCTATTTATCCTCGGTAAGTGATGAAATGCTCTTTGGCTTGGGAAAAACCTCTAAAATAGACTCTATTAGGGTTGAATGGAGCTCTGGAAACATTAAAACTTTGTATGATATTGATGTAAATACGTCAGTTATGGTAAATGAGGAAGAATCAAATGATAAATTACCCACAAACACTAAGACAAATTATTTATTTCAAAAGATAGATAGCGGGATTAAATATTCTCATACAGAAAATTATTACAATGATTTTTCTACTGAGATACTACTCCCCTACAAGCAATCTACATTGGGACCGTTTATCAATAAAGGAGATGTCAATAACGATGGAATGACTGATATTTTTATCGGTGGTGCTTATAATCAAGAACCTAAGCTATTTATTAACACAAGAAATGGTTATGTAAAGAAAAAGTTAGAATGTTTTGAAAAGGATGCTAATTATGAGGATATGGAATCAATTTTTGTTGATATAGACAACGATAATGATTTAGACTTATATGTTGTTAGTGGAGGAAATGAATTCAATAACAGATCAAATGAATTAATTGACAGAATTTATTTAAATGATGGAAAAGGAAATTTTGAAAAAGATACTCAAGATGACCTTAAAAACTACACAATTAGCGGAAAGTCTGTTACTTCGATAGATTTTGACAATGACGGAGATAAAGACATCATAGTGGGAAATAGAATTCAAACAAAAAAATACCCCATACATGAACCCTCAATTATTTATGAAAATAAATCTGGTAAATTATACAATAATACCTATAAAATTGCACCTGATTTTGAAAACTTTGGTATAGTTAACAAGGTAATTTCAACCGACTTTAACAACGACGGATGGGAAGATTTTATAGCCGTTGGCGAGTGGACAAATATTGGTTTATTTCTAAACGAAAAGGGGACCTTTAGAAACATAAATATCGATAACAAACTAGACGATTTGTATGGATTATGGTTCAACATTCAAGAAACTGATGTAAACAATGATGGTTTTAAAGATTATATTATAGGTAATATTGGTAAAAATTCTAAATATAAAACCAGCGAAGACAAACCTCTAAAAATATTTGGAAATGACTTTGACGGAAACGGAACACATGATCTGGTCTTAAGCTATAAATATGAAGGAAATTATGTTCCTTTAAGAGGGAAAGAATGTTCAACTCAGCAAATGCCGTTTATTTCAGAAAAACTACCAACATTTGAGGAATTTGCTAATGCGTCCATAGAAGATATCTACGGGGAAGAAATTATTGATTCTTACGAAAGAAAAGTAACATCATTTGAATCAATACTATTAATTAACAAAGGAAATAATGAATTTATAATAAAGAAACTTCCCGAAATGGCTCAATCGATCCCGTTAATAACAAGTGATGTAATTGATTTGAATAAAGACGGATATGAAGATGTAATCATTGGAGGGAATATTTATAACACAGAGGTGGAAACTCCCAGACTAGATAATCAATTTGCCTTGGCATTATTATCTAATAAGAATGACAATTATACTGTTTTAGGGCCAAAAGAATCTGGATTATATACGAAAGGAAATACCAAATCAATTAAAATTATAAATAAGAAAAAGTCACAAATATTAATTGGTAATAACAATTCAGACTTAGAAATTTTTGAACTAAATAACTAATGGATAAAACTGCAGAAATATACGGAATTAGATCAGTAATTGAAGCTATTAACTCATCGAAGGACATTGATAAAGTATTTATTCAAACAGGACTAAAAGGCACCTTAATTGGAAAATTGGAATCTTTGATTAGAAAAAATAAAATAAACTTTTCTTATGTCCCTACTCAAAAACTTGATAGGTTATCAAAAAAAAATCATCAAGGTGTTATCGCAAGAATATCTCCCATAAAATTTCTTACAATGGATCAGTTTGGAGAAAAATTAGCAGCTATAAAAAATCCATTTGTTTTGATTTTAGACCAAGTAAATGACGTTAGAAATTTTGGTGCAATAATAAGAACTGCTGAGATAAGTGGTGTGGATGGAATTATTATACAAAATAGCTCGTCGGCCCCAATTAATTCAGACACAATAAAAACAAGCGCAGGAGCTATTTTTAACATACCTATTTGTAAAGTAAATCATATTAAAGATGCAATATATCATCTAAAATCAATTGACATATCCATTGTCTCTGCTTCTGAAAAAGCAAATAAAAATGTCTATGATGTAGATTTTACAAAACCCGTAGCGGTAATTATGGGTTCAGAGCAAAGAGGAATTAATAAATCTATTATAAATCTTTCTGATGAAGTTGTTAAGCTTCCAATGTATGGAAAAATCCAATCATTAAATGTTTCTGTAGCCTGTGGTGTTTTTCTTTACGAAGTTGTAAGACAAAGAATATAATTACAGTATTTCAAGAATTTCTTTCAGATCTTGAATGACAACAACATCTTTTTTTTGTTCCTCTTGAGTTTTATGAAAATTAAAATATATAGATTTCATACCAATATTATTTGCCCCTAAAATATCAGCATTATAGTTATCCCCTATCATGACAGAATTCTCGATTAAAGAATTGGATTTTTGTAATGCATGTTTAAAAATAATTTCGTCAGGTTTTTTTACCCCTACATCTTCTGAAATGGTGATTGTCTTGAAATACTTTAATAAATCTGACTTCTCTAGTTTTCTTCTTTGAACCTCTTTGAAACCATTGGTTATAATATGCATATTATATTTTAAATGAAGGTAATCTAATATTAAAATAGTATCCGGAATTAAGTGGTTAAAATCTGATAGATGCTCAATGTAGTCTATCGCAAGTTTATTTATCATTTCATCATCTACTTCAAATTTCAATTGTTTGAAGGTATCGGATAGTCTATAAAATCTCAAGTGTGGTTTCGTGACTTTATCTATTCTATATAAATTCCAATAATGTCTGTTAATAGGATGGTAGGCATCTAAAAATTTTGATACGTCAATATTAATATTATTTTTTTCAATTATTTTATGAAAAGTTAAATCAGAATTTTTATCAAAATCCCACAGTGTATGATCTAAATCAAAAAAAATATTTTTTATACCCTCCATTTACAAATTTTTTAATTTATCAAAATTAAAACCTCCAAATTTACCAGAGCTCATCATAAGTAGTACTGTATTTGATAAGTCAAATGACAAAACTTTGTTTTCAAATTTTTCATGATCATCAAACACAACCAGATTTTTGTGATTAAATGACTCAGAAATTAATTTAGAATCAATGGGTTTTAATCTTTTAATTCTCATATTTTTTTCAGAATAGCAAATAATACATTCATCAGCACTATCTAATGTGTCTCTATATTTTTTTAAAAATTTGGGATTTAGGCTACTGTATGTGTGAAGCTCAAAACAAGCAATCAACTTTTTATTATTGAACTGTTCTCTCACAGCATTGGTTGTTGCCTGTACTTTACTAGGTGAATGTGCAAAATCTTTATAAATAACAAAATCAGAGGTCCTATGGATCAATTCGAGTCTATTGCTTGCCCCGTTAAATGATGTTAATGAATTATAAAAATCTTCACTTTTAATTCCCATTAAATTACAAACGTGAAGTGCCCCTGCTATATTTTGAAGATTGTGTTTGCCGAAAATTTTTAGCCTGTATAAATTGTCCTGGAAATCAACAAATGATATCCCATCAATAATTTTATAATTAGGAGTTGAATAAGGAATGAATTCAATTCTGTTTTCGTTAGATTTTACAATTCTCCTTAGTTCACTGTCGTCTGAATTATAAACTAATTTTCCCTGGTTCAAAATCGAGTCTATAAATATCTCAAATTGCTTAATGTAATCTTCAAACGTTTTGAATACATTAATATGATCCCATGAAATACCACTTAGAAGTGCAATGTGTGGTTTGTAAAGATGAAACTTGGGTCTTAAATCCATTGCTGATGATAAATACTCATCTCCTTCTAGCACAATAAATTTGTTTGATTCAGTTAGCTTTACCATTACGTCAAATCCGTCAAGTTGTGCGCCAACCATATAATCAGCCTCAATATTCTGAGACCTTAAAACATGTAAAATTATGGAGGTAATTGATGTTTTTCCGTGACTCCCTCCAATAACAATTCTAATTTTATCTTTTGATTGATTAAATATAAATTCAGGATAGGAATAAATTTTTAATCCAATTTCTTTTGACTTCAATAATTCAGGATTATCATTTTTAGCATGCATTCCTAGAACAATTGCATCAATATCATCGGTTATTTTTTCAGAAAACCAGCCTTCGTTTTCTGGAAGCAAGCCATAAGTGTCTAATCTAGATTTTGAAGGATCATTTATAACATCATCGCTACCTGTGATATCATATCCCTTAAGTTTTAGAGCAATTGCAAGATTATGCATTGCTGAACCACCTATTGCAATAAAATGAATTCTCATTAATTCATCAATTTATTTAATTCTTCAATTTTACTCAACAAGTTATAATTTTTTTTCTGTGATTTTAAGGCGATTTCCCTTGATTTTTTTAAAAGAGTGAGAGAATTATTGTTACCCAAATAAAAATTACAGTAAGCCAAATAATAATATACTTCCTCCAATGAAAAACGATCCGCGGAAGAGTAGTTTAAAAGGTATCTGTTTAAGTACCTTAAAGCTAAATTGAATTGACTTGTATCTGTATTGATTAATAGTTTGCCAACGACAAAATTGAAATGATTAAATTCAAATAGTATAGGATTAGACTGA
>Ga0208277_1001818_pt1 | contig 12331 bp, 7 predicted proteins | sample ETNtaG_5_FD_185782 | JGI IMG/M metagenome (GOLD analysis project Ga0208277, IMG submission 185782) | Marine microbial and viral communities from oxygen minimum zone, Eastern Pacific Ocean - ETNP201406SV205 (SPAdes) (version 2) | ecosystem: Environmental > Aquatic > Marine > Oceanic ...
ATTACATCGTACAGATCAGATTCCATAATCATACCATTCTCACTATCTCCATTACTGTAGTAGGCTCCCTCCTGAGAACGTAGTAGGTTGCCATCTATATACCATGTGCCTACTGACTGCTGCCACTCCCAAGACGTACTAAGCTCATAATTGGTTCCAGTGTCATATGGAACTGTTAGGTTTATATCGGAATCAAGACTGATATCCATATCCCACGGCATATACCCTGCATCCATCAAAAACTTTATTTGATAATCTCCTCCTGGAAAATTAAAAGAATTACTTCCAGAAGATATTTCAATTGGATATGAAGAAAAGTCATTTGATATAGATCCATTGAGAGTAATGCTCTCCAGTGTATTTAACTCAATAGTAAGACTGTGAACCTGCTGAGGATTAAGATAAATATTCTGCTGAGTAATTCCGCTATTGTTAGCAGTAATAGAAATATACTCAGACTCATAACCCTCTGCCCTAAATGCAAATGTATAGGTTCCTGCATCTAGTATACGCCTGTAACGTCCAAATTCATTAGTTAAGCGTGGTTTTAATACGCTTCCGGTGTGTTCTAGCACCTCAACAATAACACTCTCAATTGGCGCACTAGTAGCGCCATCGTATACGATACCAGTTATTTGACCAGCATCTGTGTAATATCCTATTGCTCTGTCCATTAGATATACCATAGCGGGTTTTGTTCTGTAGATAGTATTCTCAAGCAAAAGAGCATCTGGCTGCAGGTTTGAAGTTCCACACTCAACAAGGTACTGCATACATCCAGTTTCTCTGTAGAACCAATCGTGGAGCTTTCCATTCCTAGAACCACTAAAAACAGACAGATAGGTACTAGATCCATCCTCTGTATCAATATTTCCCGCAAACTCATCAGCTATGGATTTCATTATACCTAAGTCTGGTGACTCTTTTACCTCATCCCATTTCCAAGATGTGAAAACTTTTTCTGATAGATTACCAGACCGTGAACTGTGCCAAACAATCGAAAAAACAAAATCATTCTCCAATGCAAGGTCTCTAATGGCAATTGATTCATTCTCTGAAAATGGCTCCTCGCCCTTGTAATAGTCATAGTGAGACGCATAGTCAGAATTATCCGGCTCTAAAAAAGTATCTCCAAAAGCCCAATTAAAACTAAAATTACGATTAAGGTCCACTCCATCAATATCATTGCCAATCGAAGGATCATAGTCAAATACACCATTTGGAAATGCTCCATCAGAGGATAAATCTCTTTTATTTTTCCTGTAGCTTAGATCTAGCCCGTCGTGGACTACATTCAACCCCTCTGGATTCGCCGTTGGGATAAACCAAATATCCAAATACTGCACTAGAATATTCATATGATTCTGAATACTAATATCAGGAAACAAAAGGTCTTTTATCATAGACATAACCACTTCTACTCCTAAAATTTCTTCAGCATGAACTTGGCCAATAAATAGAACCCGAGGCTCATCCTCTTTTATATGTGCATTGTCTGATATACGGACTGCCAGTATGGGGATATTATCTTGGGTCGAATATCCAATAGTATCCAGATGAACCAGATGGCCTACATGTACTGACTGATCTAAAGTATCAAGAAATTCATAGATCTCATCTGTGCTATGATACATATCATCAAGCGACTGTCCCTGCATAATAGAGAGTAAAAGCATAAAGAATACATACTTCATAGATTACTTTAGGTAGGTTGTTTTACCTCTAATAATATCATTATTTGATACAAACTCATATATATATATACCGCTAGGTATCGATTGACCAGAATTATTGACCGCTGCCCAATTGATGTTATAGATACCACCAACTCCGGGAAGGATCAACCTATCATATATCTTACTGCCCTTTAGGTCATATATAGAAAATTCCACAGCCTGCTTGCCTGGTAATTCAAAAGTAAAATTGAGCATTCCATTAAATGGATTAGGATATGCATTTATAAGTGAAAAACTCTGGGGCAAAGAATAATTACATTCGTCACACGGAATGGAAGATAATAAATCAGCCTTCATCAGAGTCCGCCCATAATAATTTGCTAGGTCCTCCTTACCAGAGCTCCTGTAGTCTATCCAGTCTAGGAAGTATTCCTCACCCTGGTGTTTTGTTATATTAATGTTTTGCTGTTTGTGATAGGCAATACATATAGGGATTCCATTAATGTCCGTAGTCATACCTCTTCCGATTACATAGCCACTCCCGTAAAGATCAACTCCATTGATAAGAAGTGGATCTACATTGTAATATCCTCTCTCATCCTCCCAAACGATTAGAAACTCATTATCCTGAACCGATACAACTTTGGGATTATATTGATTAGTTGTGTCTAACGAAAACTGAATATTCTCTTGGGTCATAAGTGATCCATCGTTCAGACTTAAGATCTCACCATAAATCTCAAAATCAGAGCCATTACGAAAGTCCTGCCACGTCATAAACGCATGCGTTCCTGCTTCATTAAAAGTATAGTCCAGCTCTACCTGGTCATTATCCGCCTCAACAATTGGGACCCCACCAGCCTCAAATTGAATATTACCATTCCAATCAATAGACTGAGCATAGATATCTGAAAAATTACCATCCTGAACCCATGTAGCAAGCACACCACTACCATTGTTTATCGCTTTAGCCTGTAGATTTCTAGAATCAAAATTGGAATTACTAAGGTTATTACCATTTGGATTCCAGCCTATTTCTGTGTTCCCCTGTTGATCAATTTTTGTGAATTTAAGTGATGCTGCCGGCCAAGCCTCTTCCATCCAGAATATCATGTATTTATCATCAGGAGTCGGCACTACTGCCATAATATAGTCGTCTGCCCACGATTCAATTAGATCAACCCCTTCATTCTCCAAAAGTATATTACCATCAGAGTCAATGTTCTGATAAAAAATATCATAAGTATAACTAATAGTACTCATCTCTGACCAAAAGCATGAAATTCCATTTGATGATTCTGCAAGAATAAGTTTCGCCATTCCATTTGAGCTAAAATTAATACCATTATCATCCCACAAATTTTCTAGCTGATCATTTAATCTATTTATTCTAATATATTTTTCTCCTGTTAAACCGTCAAATGTTGCAATATATAAACCCGTGGATGTGTATAGAGTTTTTGGAGTTGAAAAATCAGTTTCAGATGATGAATTATCACTAAATGATACCTGTTTACCATTAACATCAGATAATTCTAGCTCAGTTATACGTGAACCGTATATCTTTTTTGAGGCGCGATTATCCTCCCAAATGAGATAAATGTCTTCATCACTTATCCTGTAAGCATCTGTGTATTTTATATCTCCATCTAAGCCCTCCATAGCGGTTATACCATTTTGTTCCCACTGAGGCAGCAGATTAGATCCTAATTTTTGAACCTTCAGATCAATACTACCCGATCCCTTATCACCATAAATGCTGAATAAACCATCTTGGGCATTGCCAACTAGAATAGGAGCAAACTGATAATTAGGATCTGCTGAAATTGGGATAGCATCTTCAAGAGTATAGCCACCATCTGAATTAATATTTTGAAAATAGATATCAACATTTGGAAAAGTACCTCTCTCCCATATGATATTCAGGTCACCCTCAACTCCTGCCGAGAATCTTGCGCTAAAATCAATATCATCAAATAGATCCATCCTCACGCCCTCGCCCCATTGTATATATCCACTTACATCTACTTTCTGAAAATATTGGTCACCATTTATTGGATCATTTCTAAGATCCTTCCAGTTTATAAAAACCTCACCCACAGCGCTTCTTTTTACCCTTGGAGCAGTCTGAAGAGCAGTGTTCTCAGAGATCGGCCTCGCACTATCAAACACTAGTCCATCTTCATCTACAAATTGATAGAGTATCTTTGAGTTATCATCACCCACTTTCCATGCAATGAATGAGGTCGCCTCATTGACAAAAGTTGCTCTAGGCTTAAGCTCCTGCTGTTCTGTCGATGCTACTGGGAGACCATTATCCTGAAAGATGTTATTCATAGAAATATCAAGGCGCTGGGCATATACGTCTGCATTTGACCCCTCTCTAAAGTCTGCCCATGCTATAAACGCTTGGTTGTCACCGGCGTACTCTATAGTCTTAGAATTTTGATCTCCTGTTGCATCAACAATTGGCACCCCAGACCCCGGTGCCACAATTGAGTGATCTGCGGAAATATGTGTACCATAAATATCATCATGGACTCCGCCTCTTTTATCCTGCCAGGTAACAAAAACACCACCAAGGCTATCAGTGCACATATTTATTGTAATCTGCTTTCCAACCACTTGGGCAAGAGCTACGCCATCGGCATCAAGGAGAATAGATCCATTATTATCAAGATGCTGAAAAAATATATCGCCCTGCTCATCAAAACGATAGTCAACCCAGGCTATAAAAACTCCTCCACTCCCATCGGTAATAGCCACTGGATCTTCCTGTCTACCAGGTAGGTCTGTGACAACGGCTCCATTATCACCCCATAAAAGCTCTCCATCACCGTTTACCTTATGAGCAAAAATATTGCGCATGCCATACCGTGTATCAGACCATACAAAAACAGCCTCACCATCATTGCCTGGTGCTACCGTTCTATACCATTCAATGTGGACACCTTGACGAATAGGTGCACCATCACCTGAATCAAATTCAGATGAGAATAACATAACACTTAGAAGACTTATAAAAGCCAATTTTTTCATAAAATTTATCCTTTGGTATTGTGGTTTATTCCACTTTGGTGGAATCGTTTAAACTTACTTTTCTATATTAATTACTTTTAGCCCCTCACGCGAACATACAACAAGTCTTTCACCCCAGAATTCGGTCTTATATACATAGCCTACAGGAAATATACCTCGCTCTATTGGATCTGTTGGATCAGAAACATCATACAGTGCTATTCCTTTTGATCCTAGTGACAAAGCGGCTACTCCATTTTTTACTGATACATGATCAACATCAAGGTCAATGGCAAATTTTGTCATCCCAAAATTATTTGTTATTGTGGAAGACTCATTATCTATCTCAAGATCATCAAGTCCAATGTAGGTAGCGCCATAAGAGCCTTGCGAAATATATAAAGACTTATCATCAATAAGATTAACGGCCTCTACTGTACCCTCTAAATCAATCGAGGCACGATAAACGGGATCACTTTCTAGTTCTATTAATTCCCATATCTGGATTCCCAATTGACCTACACCAAGTACAATAGACTTATCAAACAATGTAACTGAGGTAGGCACTGCGCCTACATCAATTTCATCTCCGACTGCGGGGTCTTGTGAATCACCCCAGAAAAATATTTCTCCAAAAATAGTTTTAACCCATCTCTGCCACTTTAAAAAATGGTCTTTCTTGATAACAGAGTAGTAGGTAAAATGATCTACTGAATCAATCACCACAAAGTCTCTGGTATCTTCTGCACCATATTGCCCATAAGGAGATTCAACATTAAAAGATGAATCATTTAAAAGAAAAACATAAGATCTCTCATTTATCTCCAATAGATGTAAAAGGTCGTTAGTTGATGAAAAGTGTATTTTAGATATCTCTTTTCTTGCACCTATATCATCTAAAGATATTTCGTCTAACATAGATGGACCGGAAGAAGAATTGAGATCCCATATCTCTGCTCCCCCCTCTCCAGCTGCAATGAATACTATATCATTCTCAACATGTACATCTCTTGCATATCCACTAGTATTAATTTCTCTGTCAATTGTTATCGACCAGAGATCCTCATTAATAGGTTCAATGCATGACCCAATAATTAGGACTGATCCTAATGTTAAAATTATATTTTTAATATCGATCATAAACTAGATCCCACTCTATTTTTAGCCAGTATTGTAGTTGTTTAAAACTTTTGAGATCGTCCACCCAATCATAGTCTGAATTTGTAGAGCGCATTCTATACCTGGATGATATAGCAACACTCATGCTCTCGCTTAATCTTTTTTTGATCCAAACATCATACTTTGAGTCGAGGTGACTTCTACCAGCATGCAGGGGATCATCAGGGTCTTCAGTATCATATTGCCTGTTTTCAATACGTGTTGAGAAACCAATCTCAGCAAGAAATGGTATTCCCTTATTAATCTTTATAGGTATATACCACTCTGTAGTTTGGTATGAACGATTGAAACTACTTGGGCGATCTGGAAGATGATGAGAATCACTTAATGCTCGTCCTCTATTAATCTGCAATCCAAGAGCTCCAAATTTTCTTATTTTATAATTGAATTTACCTTTGAGATATCTAATATCAAGGTCAAACTCAGTAAAAGGCTTAGCGTAATAACGCTGAAGATATCCTCCAGTAATATTAAGCCATGTACGTTTTGATGTTTTATATGTTAATTGAACACTCTGATTTCTATCAGTGAATAGGCATGGTGATAGCTGCATCCTGCTAATATCTTTATCAATGTAATGCCTAAGATAAAAGTCATCAAGATGCCTCAAAGAATATTTTATATTTTTAAATGCTCCCCATTTATATGCAACATCGAATCCACCAGACCAGTATTTTTTTTCAGGAGTATGTACATAATCTGATAGTGTATATGCGAAACTTGCTACTATAGTACTTTCATTCAAAGTAAGGATAGATTTTTTAGCGGAAATATTCCATTTGGTTACAAAACTATCAAAAGTTTTAGAGCCTCCCATTAACAATGGATCTAAGGCTGCCCTATCGAACTCATTCTTCGAAAAACGCATCACATTATTGTCATAGCCACTTGTCAAAGAAATTGAATATTCCAATGGCGTACCAGCATCAAGAATTGTGCTGAATAATAGTATATATCCTATAATGTTCATTTAAATGTTTAATAAAGTATAAAACGGGTGAGAACAGATTTTTCCTTATCTAAAACTTCAAAATCATATCGGTGCTTTCCTTTTGGAACATTCAACTCGCACGACCTCCATTTCCCAGGAACCTTATCAGACCTGTCTTCTATTTGAGATGCAGAAGACCTTTCGGTGCTAAAATAATATGTTCCTATTATCTTTTTACCTTCCCTAACTCTAAGGCGATATGATTCTTCTTGTCCCATCTGTTCAGAAAACTCTAATCGAGTAATTATTCGTAATATATTTTTCCCTTTGGCCTCTATCTGCAAGGGAATACCTGGGTTACATTCAAAATAATCGATTTTCTTGCCCTCAGTATTAAGTTTCACTGCACTCTTATGCACCATCGGTTTGAGAAACGTTTTATTTTTGCCAGTCGATTCAAAGTCTTTTGTAATAACACGCAATAAAACCGGATATTTATGCCCCTCAATCGGAAGAAGGCGTATCGTGTGTGCTCCATCATCTAGATTTATAAAATAATTACCTGAGTATGTGTATTTATGTTTTGGATGCTGGACAGACTTTATTGCTCTTTGTACTTTATATCTGTGATTAACATTAATCGTATCGCCATCAACTAATATTTTGTACTTGAAAGAATGGCTTTTCTTCTTCCCTCTTAGTACAGGATATCTGCTAATAAATTCAATTCTAGATGGGCCCTTTATAGAATATTCTAGTCCATCACCTTTCAATGGGAAATAGAGACGCCTTTTACCATTAATCATGAGCACTTCTTTCTCTTCACCATTTTTTGATGGCTTTATAAGCCTTGCCTCTAGTTGCAATGACAAACTGGCGATAATAATAAATAATAATTTCTTATAGTAAACTATCTGGCTCATGCTTTATCAAATGCTCCCTTATTTTTCTTTTACTATGTAAACCAACAGCGAAAACGCTTCCTCCCAAAATAAGTAGACAAAGCCCTGCTATCAAACGATTGTATCGTACATCAGCATACAAAGGCCCAGAACCTATTTCTGGATGAGGAATTGGTGCAAATGGCATTTTAAACTGTTCAGTGAGTGGTCTGATATTAAGAATATGTAATCCAGGGATATTCATATTCAAAAATTTTGAAAAAACACCTTCAATACCTCCTTCTCTATTTATATTCGCGATATCGCTTCGTCTAGCAATACCTGGAGGCAACAACTTTAAATTAAAACTTGTTCCTAAACTCGCAACACCACCACCAACATTGATCACCGCTTTAAAAGATTGAAGAGGATTCACAATGGAGAACAATCTCATCCTCTCTTCTATATTATTTGCAAGTCTGTCCTTACGAACAAGAGGAAGACCATGCATATCTATATTATCCACAATAATTTTTCTTCCTTCTGGAGATAATAATCGACCCATATCATTTCTGCCACCTATTGATGCAGCTATACTTCTTGATGGTATAAGATTATTATCGAAAAGAATAGATTCCATATCAAGCCAAGTAAAATCAACTTGATTCGCACCCCATTGAGAGGCTCCTAAACTAGCTATAGTTACAGGGATTATTCCTAGAGCTTTGCATGCAGTTAATACAGCAATATTTGCTCCTGGCATTGATCCAGTCATCAAAACGGCAACAGTATCACTTTTCTTAAGATCTAGTTCTACCATAAGATCTACAATAACAGCAGAAAAGTTTGGATCAAGGGTTGTCAATTTAGAATCAAGGTCACCCTCATCTGTTGTTATTAAACTATACGGACTTCCTACTAAACCTGTTTCATTTGGATCATTCTCAATATCAACAAATGTACCTGTACCCATTCTATGTTTTTTTAATAAATCAGTAGATCTCTGCATCAATTTAGCTGCTTCTATTTTTTCATCGTAGGAACTTGACACATCGGTTGTTTTTACATTTATTGATACAATAAAACAAACGAGAGCAAGTGACGATAATATTAAGAGCGTTGATGTCTTCTGTATTGCTGGTATAAAAGGGTTTTTCTTATAGTTATTCAAAAATCACCCCGCCAAAAATAAGGATAACAGATAATTTTACCATTACAGCGGTCAATATCACTACAGATAATGTTCTTACTATACCTTGTCTATCCATCCAATTTGCTATCAATCCTGGAATAATATTACCAATAACAGCCACTGATCCAATTTCGGGAGATAGGAAAATGAAATTTCTAGATATATAGCCAAAGAAAAACCCAAGTATGAGTGCAAGAACTATCCTACGTTTACCATAAAGGAACATTACTTTCCCCATTCCCTGGATAATTAACCATACTATAATGGCAACAAAAAAGGTTACAAAAACTTGTATGGGGTCATGGAGATGAAGTGCAATGTATCCTGGGACAATTATACCTCCAGCAGTAACTCCAAGTGTCTCTGATAATATCAGACTTAAAAAAATTCCTAGCCCTATACTTATTTCAGCCATTATGTCTATATTTTGAAATCATTTCTAATATTTCTTGACCGGCACCTACTTGATTTCCAATAGCAAATACAAGTGTGTCATCTGGTATGCCCTCTAAAAAGGAAATTAATAGATCATGTTTTTCTCCCAGACCAATCACATTTGTTGCGGTTCTTGGAGAATGTTTTTTTAGCCTCTGTACAGTGGAATCTATTTTATCACCTCTTACAAAAAAATAATCAGGCTTTATCTCTTCAAGTGCTAATTCAATCATTTGCCGTGTCCTAAGTGGGCGATCATCTCTTGAATTAAAAAAAACACAGGTTCCACCCTCAGCAGGGTACCTGTCAATAACAAATTTCCAAATCTGTAATGTAGAAACAGGATCATTTGCGGCCATCGCATTAACAAACTGTAGTCTCTTTCCTTTAATATCAAGATTCCAGGCAATTAGAGCACCAAGATCAGGCTTAACCTTATGCATACCTGATAATGCGACCTCACGGTCTACTCCGGCTTCCTTACAAACATCTAACGCAACAGCAACATTTGATGGGTGCTCCATATAGCTAAAGGAATCTAGCTCTTTTTGTGTAACAGTTGACTCATCGGAAAGAATAAATTCAGAGTCATTTGCTTTTGTTACTTTTTCTAGCAGGTCTGTCTTTTGATCCTCACCAGTGATCATAACACCATCAATAGGTATAGTATTACAAAGGGACATTGCGACATCATCCTCTGTCGGTCCCATCTCATCCATGTGGTCGGGTCTAACATTAGTAATCACACCAATGTGCGATTGCACCATCTGGTGCTCAGATATCCATTGGTATTGGGGTTGTACAGCCATACACTCCATGACAACAGCATCAGGCTTTTCGGTAGAAAAATAATCTATTAATCTCACCTGTTCACCTATTGATGGCAAACGTAATCTATGTATTATCCTGTCTCGGCCCTCAGCATCAATAACCCTTGGAGCAGTTCCAGTTGTTTTAGCAAATGTTCTGATACCTCCCTCTCTTAATCCTGCGGCAACCAAACGAGTAACACTAGATTTTCCTCTTGTCCCATTTACATGAATTCTTAGGGGTATGGAATCCAGAGAACGCTGATGATATTTATACTCAATTATGCCCGCAAAACATAGAGCAACTGCAAGAGTGCCTAGTATAATTACAGGTATTACTAACATTACATTTAAATAATAAAATTACCCTATAAGCCATAACCCATGATCATCGAGATCAATGCAATAAGATCCATTACATTGACCATACCATCACCATTGATATCACCAAAATAAGGATTAACCTGCCCCTCATGACCTAAATTGTAATCGACCATAAGCATTAGATCATAGACATCTACTATCTGGTCATAGTTTAAGTCACCTTCCATTCTTAGATCACTACCACGAGTAGTAATTAAAATGGATCTCTCATCAGCTAATTGCATGGCAGCAGGATGGTAAGTATTATTGAATGTATATTGCAGACCCTTTGTCATGGTATGGTCCTCAATTCCAACAGTACAATAGTCTCCATGAATCTGGTCCCAATCATATGAACCATAGGATGTATTATTAAATTCTTTATACTGAATTAATATTTCGCCATCTCCTGTAGGTGTAGCATAATAACTAGGGTCTAACAAGACCGCCTGAAACGTTTCATCGGATCCATTCTGGTATGTTTCCACATCAGACCATTCTATATAAAATTTCTTTTCCATCTGGTCATACCAAGTATATACTCTTCCACCTCCGGTTAAGGTTAGATCATCCCAAAAAACAGCTACCATTTTTGACGGTCCACCAACACCCGGAACCTGATAATTCCTAAATGATTCCAGTTCTGTTTTACCCATAGCTATCCATCCATTTGAAGAGATACTAATTTGGGTATATTCAATTCCATAGAATTGAAAACTAAATGGAAGGTTGACATGCTCTACATCGTCCTGATTATCTCCATTATCGGAAAGAGAATTTAGATGTGTTCCAGGTCCACCTAGTCTAGAATCAATTTCCACCCAATCATACGTTGGAGCTATCAGATAATTAATATCCATATTGTCATATATATAATATCCATATGAATCAGGACCAACAGGGTCATTTACTGTTGGCTCACCAATCTGAACATCTAAAATTGAATTTGCTCTATAGCCCTGATCTGTTTCAATATTTAGTATTAAATGAGCAACAGTACCTGGGATAGTTTCATCTAGTGTTCTAATCTCAAAGTAATCATTATTATTAAAAGATTCACTACCAGGAGCGACAGATGACCAGGTACCAGAATTATCAATAATATTTAAAAAAGGAGAAACCGATGTAATTGTTCCACTGATTGAAGATGCGCTTGTTGATCCTAGGTTCTCTAACTGAATTTTTATAAATGAACTCTGACCTGGATATAGTATATCACCGGCATTTCCTAAAACATCAACATCAGATGCCCTTATAGAATTACCAGCAACATCAATATCTAAAACAGATCCAAAACTATTACTCTGTTCATCGGAAAATGTTACTATTAATTCTAAATCTGTATGGTCAGATAACCCATCATCAAGTGTAATTATGAATGGTTCATCTGAAGTTATAGCAACTCCTGGTTCAATATCGCCAAATGAAACTATACTCCCTGAGGGTATAATAGATAAGAATTCACTGGTTGAGCTAATTACACCAGTAACCCCTGAAGATAATTGAGATCCATAATTTTTAGCAGCAACAAAAATCTCTATTGTTTCTCCACCATTAGCAATCATGTCACTGTTTCCATTAGAATTACCTGACTGGTCATCATCAACAGAATAAGGTAGTTGGGCATCAAAACCTAGGGATACATCAGGAGTATAAATATTAAAAGAATTCTTGTATGGATAATGATTCTTCTTTGTAACAGTCACAAGTACCTCACCAGTTTGTTGAGATCTAACTGGCAGACGAACAAAACCCTCAGAATTTGTATAGCCCGTTTCAAAAATTTCATCTTCCATAAGAATAGTGACCCATGCATCTTCAACCGGGCCAGTATTTTTATTAACAGA
>Ga0208277_1001819_pt1 | contig 12331 bp, 7 predicted proteins | sample ETNtaG_5_FD_185782 | JGI IMG/M metagenome (GOLD analysis project Ga0208277, IMG submission 185782) | Marine microbial and viral communities from oxygen minimum zone, Eastern Pacific Ocean - ETNP201406SV205 (SPAdes) (version 2) | ecosystem: Environmental > Aquatic > Marine > Oceanic ...
CTAAATACTTTCTGCCTTTATTAGAGATTTTTACTTTTTTTATTTTATTTTTTAGATCCTCACTACTTTTTACTGAAATAGGAATATAATTATCAGTGTGACCAAAAGCTTTGCCATTAAATGAGTTCTCAAACAGAACATTACGGCTTGCTCCTAAAAACGAATTATGAAAAAAAGATTTTTTTATATCTGATAATCTATGAAGCTCTTTACTCCTTTTTGATCTGATTTTCATAGGCACTTTATTTTTATAATTTGCCGCTAGCGTATTTGATCGTTCAGAATAAGTAAAAACATGGAAATAAGATACATCGATTGACTGCAAGAATTGATATGTGTCATCAAAATCACTATCAGTTTCTCCTGGGAATCCCACTATTACATCTACCCCTAAGCAGGTATCTGGCATTAAAGATTTTATATACTCTATTCTTCGTTTATACAAATCAGTATCATATCTTCTTTTCATCAAACGTAAAATTTTATTTGAACCTGACTGAAGAGGAATATGAAAATGTGGCATAAATTTATCAGACTCATTACAAAAATCAATAATATCAGTGCTTAACAAGTTGGGTTCGATCGAAGAAATCCTAAACCTTTCAACCTTCGTTAATTTATCTAAAGATCTAATCAGGTCTAAAAAGGATTCTTTTTGTCTTTTTCCAAAATCTCCAATATTGACCCCAGTTAATACGATTTCTTTTGCTCCAGCTTGTTCAACTTTCTTTGCAAGACTTACTGTTTTATCAATGGAATTACTTCTGCTAAAACCTCTAGCAAGAGGTATGGTGCAAAATGTACATTTATAATCACAGCCATCTTGTATTTTAAGATAAGATCTTGTTCTGTCATTTGATGAAAATGAAGGAATAAAAAAATTTGCCTTATTTATATTTGAATGAACCTTTTTTGATCTCTGGTCAATATCAATAAGATCAAGATGGTCCAGAATATCAAATTTTTGCTCTGCTCCTAAAACAAGATCAACGCCATCTGTTTGAGATATTTCATCTGGATTTAATTGTGCATAGCATCCAATAGCCACAATAGATGAAAAAGGATTTTTTCTTTTAGCTTGTCGTATAAGCTTGCGTGCTTCTTTGTTCGCATTTTCAGTGACAGAACATGTGTTAAGTACATAAATATCTGCAATATCTGAGAAATTCACATCTGTAAACCCTCGACTTAAAAAATCCCTTTTTATCGTGGATGTTTCTGAAAAATTTAATTTGCAGCCCATAGTATGGAATGCTACTCTCTTCGATTGCGTACTCATATAAATTACAAGGTTATTGCCCTACGAATGATATTCTTGAATAGATTTAACTTGAGGTTCTTTGGAATTTTCATTGATCGCATTAACAGCTGCGTCCGCTGCTGATAAAGTGGTAATTGCAAGTATTCCTTTTTGAATACAGGCGCGACCAATAGCTTCTTCATCAAATCGAGATTGAGCCCCAAGAGGAGTATTGATTACTAGATTTATTTCTCCATTTTTAATTCCATCAACAACATTAGGCCTGCCTTCTCCGGCCTTATAAATAGATTTTGATTTGATTCCGTGATCATTTAACTCCTTTGCTGTACCAAAGGTCGCAATGATTTTAAATCCTTTATCATTTAATTTTTTTGCTATAGGAAGCATGTTCTCCTTATCGCGATCATTTACGGATATAAATACAGTTCCTTCTTTTGGAACGATATTTCCTGCGCCAATAGAAGCCCTTAAAAAAGATTGACCCATTGTTTTTGAAATACCCATTACCTCACCAGTAGATTTCATTTCTGGGCTTAAAAAAATTGATTCATCGGGAAATTTATTAAAAGGTAAAACTGCCTCTTTAACAGCCACATGGCCCATACTAGACCAATCCTTCAAATCAAAATTCTTTAGCTTGGCGCCACCTGCTAATTGTGCTGCAATTTTCGCTAAAGGTATATTGGTCGTTTTACTGACAAAAGGGATGGTGCGGCTTGCTCTAGGGTTTACTTCAAGAACATAGACTTTCCCGTCTTTAAATGCAAATTGGAGATTAATCAAACCAACCACATTTAATTTTAAAGCCAGTTGCTTTGTAATTCGAATGATCTCATCTAACGATTCTTTACTGATCCTATAAGGTGGAAGCACGCATGCAGAGTCGCCAGAATGAATTCCGGCCTCCTCAATATGTTGCATTACCGCACCAATATGAACAGATTCCCCATCGCATAGAGCATCAACATCAAATTCAAATGCATCTTCTAGAAATTCATCGATCAAGATTGGGTGCCCCTCAGTTACATCTGCATTCCTAGAGATGTACTCTATTAATTGTTGACGAGAGTACACAATCTCCATTGCCCTCCCTCCAAGAACATAGCTTGGTCTAGCAAGAACTGGGTATCCAATATTTTCAGCGACTTGAATGACCTCATCAAGCGTTCTGCCTGTACCATATCGTGGGCATTGAACTGCTAGCTCATCAAGAATCTTTCCAAATTTTTCTCTATCTTCTGCTAGGTCGATATTTTCAGGAGAAGTTCCCAATATAGGAACACCAGCTTCTGACAATTGAACAGCAATCTTTAATGGGGTTTGCCCACCAAATTGAATCAATACCCCATCTGGTTTCTCAAATTCAACAATATTAAGAACATCTTCAAAAGTAACAGGTTCAAAATAAAGACGGTCAACAAGATCAAAGTCAGTGCTCACCGTTTCAGGATTACAATTGACCATAATTGTTTTATAACCTTCTTCTTTCAAGCCAAAAACAGCTTGAACGCAACAATAGTCAAATTCAATGCCTTGCCCAATTCTATTGGGACCACCACCTAGAATAATAACTTTTTTTCCTTCAAGGGGGCTTATTTCATTTTCTTCATCATAGGTAGAATAACAATAAGGAGTTTGCGCTACAAATTCTGCTGCGCACGTATCTACCACTTTATAAGATGGTACAATAGACTCTCTGATCCTTTCTGATCTTATTTCAGCTTCAGACTTATTTTTCATTCTACCTATTTGTCTATCAGAGAAACCATCCTCCTTTAACCTTTTAATAGGAGAATTTTCTTTTGCCAGTGCTATTGTTTGAATTTGATACAAAAACCATGGATCGATCTTGGTCAACTGATGGAGCTCTTCAATTGATCTTCCATCAACAAAAGCTTCCCTTACTTTAAGCAATCTAAAACTGGTCCCATATTGTAGATTTGACAGATCAAGCGATCTAGCGCGATTAATATCTGGATCATTTCCTGTTGGAGGTTTTGGCTCAAGACCATCAATGCCAACCTCTAAGGATCGGTATGCCTTCTGCAAAGATTCTCGAAAATTCCTACCAATGGACATTACTTCACCAACGCTTTGCATTTGAACCCCTAAATGACCTGAAGCTGAAGGAAATTTTTCAAAATCAAATCTAGGCACTTTAGTAACTATATAGTCAATAGTAGGTTCAAACGCTGCAAGGGTTTTCCCGGTAATATCATTTTGCAATTCATCTAGCGTATACCCTATCGCAAGTTTAGCCGCAACTTTAGCAATGGGAAATCCGGTGGCTTTAGAAGCTAATGCTGAAGATCTGCTAACCCTTGGGTTCATTTCTATAATTATACATCTTCCATTGACAGGGTTAACTGCGAATTGAACGTTTGATCCTCCGGTTTCAACACCAATGGTCCTTAAGCATTGTATAGACCAATTCCTCATCTGCTGAAATTCTTTATCCGATAATGTCATTGCTGGCGCTACAGTAACCGAGTCTCCAGTATGTACACCCATTGGATCAATATTCTCAATAGAGCAAACAATGATTGCATTATCAGCATTGTCTCTGATAACCTCCAACTCATATTCTTTCCATCCTAATAAAGATTCTTCAATTAATACTTCAGTTATTGGGCTCGCATTCAATCCATTTTCCACAAGTTCTTGAAATTCTTCAAAATTATACGCTACAGATCCTCCGGTGCCACCTAAAGTGAATGACGGTCGAATGATAATAGGAAAATGCATGTTCTCAAGAATTGCCTGGGCCTCTTCCCATGAATGAACAAAGCCACCTTGCGCAGTATCAATTCCTATCTCGTCCATTGCTTTTTTAAAAAGCTCCCTATCTTCTGCCTTTTCTATAGCATCAACTTGAGCGCCTATTAACTTGATATTATATTTATCTAATATTCCATTCTTATGCAATTCCATTGACAAATTAAGCGCTGTTTGACCACCAACTGTTGGCAAGATCGCATCTGGCTTCTCTTTGATAATGATCGACTCAATGAATTCTACGGTTAAAGGTTCAATATAAGTTGCGTCTGCTAAATCAGGATCAGTCATAATAGTGGCTGGATTCGAATTGACCAATATCACTTGGTATCCTTCTTCCTTTAAAGCTCGAGTTGCTTGGGTTCCAGAATAATCAAATTCACAAGCCTGGCCAATAATGATTGGGCCGGCTCCTATAATTAAAATAGAATCTATGTCAGTTCTTTTAGGCATTCATCATATCCAAAAATTGTTGAAATAAGTACCTACTATCATGGGGGCCAGGGCTAGCCTCTGGATGATATTGAACTGAAAAAGCGGGAATATCCTTACAGCGAATTCCTGCAGAGGTACTATCATTCAAATTAATGTGAGTTGAAATAACATTTGATGGAAGCGAATCTAAATCAACTGCAAATCCATGATTTTGACTTGTGATCTCAACAACGCTTTTTTCATTATTTCTTACTGGATGATTAATGCCCCTATGTCCAAATTTCAGCTTAAATGTTTTTGCTCCAAGCGCTAAAGATAGAATTTGATGGCCAAGACAAATTCCAAAGATTGGTACTTTACCTAAAAGCTCTTTCACAGTATCAATTCCATAAGTTACCGCTGACGGATCGCCTGGTCCATTACTTAAAAAAACGCCATCTGGTTTATATTTTAATATCTCTAAAGCGCTTGTTTTTGCGGGAAAAACCATTATCTCACAACCACTATCTGATAGCAACCTTAAAATATTTTTCTTAATTCCAAAATCAATAGCTGCTACCTTATAATCACCTCCATCTCCAGGCCATTTATATACTTTCTTTGTTGAAACCTCCTTGGCAAGATCAAGCCCGCTCATTTCAGGAGATTGATTTAGCTTGTTTTGCAAGCTATCAATATCTAGATCTATAGAAGAAATAATACCATTCATTGCGCCTTTATCTCTAATATGCCTAGTTAATGCCCGTGTATCAATACGCTGAATGCCTACAATTTGATTTTTATCTAAATAATTACTTAGTGATTGTGTTGATCTCCAATTAGAAGGAATATCGGTCTCCTCTTTTATAACAAATCCTGCAACTTGAATATTTTGTGATTCAATATCTTCTTCATTAACTCCATAATTCCCAACATGAGGAGAGGTCATAGTTACAATTTGCTTACAATAGGATGGGTCGGTCAAGATCTCTTGGTAGCCGGTCATTCCAGTATTAAAACAAACCTCTCCGGATGTTTCCCCAATATGTCCAAATGAAATTCCTTCAAATTTTCTTCCATCGGCCAATAAAAGAATTGTTGAGGTATTATTTTGCATTGTAATTGCTTTCCATTACTTTAGCAGCAATAACTAAGTCCTGCACTGCATTACCTATAGAGTTAAATACGGTATTCTTTTTAAGGCTATAAAGATTTCTTTCTCCAGATGAAAGGATCGATCCAAGCTCACCCTTTATCTGCTCCCAACTATAGCTGCCATCATTTATAGGAATTAAAATATTTCCAGCTTCTTCTTTTGAAGGAGGAAGATGGTCAACAAATACATCAGCTGTTTGTATAATATTCGCTGAAATTTCTCTACTATCGGGCCCGTGAGCACCCACAGCATTAATATGAACTCCTTGGGAAACATCATTACTTCCAAAAAGAGGCACTGTGGATGTAGTTGCAGTGCATACAATATCAGCTTGTTTTAAATCAGATTTTTCACCTGGCTGCACAGCGTTATCAAACTGATCACAAAAATCGATTAATCGCTGCTGATCTCTAGCTAAGACCTTAATACTTTCAAGCTCTCTAACCTCCTGAATAGCTTTTATTTGATACTCGGCCTGCACGCCAGAGCCAAAAATAACTGCAGTGGTAGCATCGGGTTTAGAAAGTAATTTAGTGGCCAACCCTGAAGCAGCGCCTGTCCGCAATGCAGTAACACTCTTCCCTTCAATAAGCGCAAGCGTATCCCCACGATCAGCATCCATCACTACGATCACACCATTGATCAAGGGCAGATCTAGCGGTGGGTTATTCAAATGAATATTGACCAACTTGACTGTGATATATTTCCCCCCCATGATATATGCTGGCATAGAGAGATGAAAAGCTTTTTTATCTGGAATGGAAATATTGATCCTATTAGGTATTATTGCTGCTCCATCAGAAAGAGAAATAAATGCATCTTCCATAGCTTCTATCGCATTTTTCATTGATACAGAAGATAAAACATCTTCTGCTGAAAAAAAGGGGAGACTCATAAATTTATATTTTTTATTTTTTTGTTAACGACCAAGATCCATCCCAATTATCCCCAGGAGGGTTTTCTTTATAATGCTCACATCTAGGAATATAAATTTGACTGGGATTGGTTTTTCTTCCAGGGAACATATCTTCTAGCCTATCTGATTCCTTAAAAGCCTCTATTGCTTTTGCCCAATCTTGATTGCGATAAAGCTTTAAAGCTTCATGATAGGCGGGAAGTAATTTATCATATCCAGGTGGCATATTTCCATCCTCAGAAATCAATTCAAATACTTGGGCAGGCTCCGTCTTGCCCATCACAACTACATAATCAAGATCACGCCAAATAAATTTATCTTTACAAGCTTTATATGTCTCTTCAGCTACTTGAATATAAACACCATACTGTTTTGCGGACGCTTCCAATCTCGCCGCTAGGTTTACCGTATCTCCCATCATAGTATAGTTCATTCTCATAGTAGAGCCCATATTGCCGGTGACCAACTTCCCCGTATTGATTCCAATGCGATTTTGCATATTATGAACGATCTCAGGCCATCTATCGCCTTCACCTTGCCACTTAGTTCTTAATTCTGCTAATCTATCTTGCATCTTTACAGCGGTCAAACAAGCCCAATATTCATGATCATCAACAGGGGCAGGAGCGCCATAGAAAGCTACGATAGCATCACCAATATATTTATCTAAGGTCCCTTTATTATTTAATAAAATATCCGTCATTTCAGTTAAATAGTCATTGAGAAGTTCAACCAAATCAGGAGCAGATAATTTTTCTGAGAATCCTGAAAAACTCTGAATATCAGTAAAAAATGCAGTGTGATATCCTTCTTCACCCCCTAAAGAAGGCTGTTCTTTTGCTTCGTACATTTGATCGATAAGCTCTGGTGAAATGTAAGTACTGAAAGTATTTTTCAAAAAACGCTTATCTTTTTCTGCGCCAAAATAATTATAGAGAAAAATTCCACCAAACGTAAATCCCATAGAAAAGACAGGACGAATGATCTCCCACATGACCAAAGTATTAAAAAATTGGGAATACGTATAGATTATCCAACCCACTACACCTACTAAAGGAATAGGAATAGCAAAAAGTGGTTTTTTAGGAAAACTGATCATCGCACCCATAATCAAACAAATTAAGAGAATTGTAAAAAAGGTTTCTGATGGTGTTTTCTTTGAAATAAATTCATTTTTTAGCAAGCTCTGCATAACATTTGCATGGATCTCAACTCCTGGAAAGGTTTCTAGAACCGGAGTATTTCTTAGATCAAATAGTCCAGCAGCAGAGGTACCAACGATCGCAACCTGACCATCCCAATATTCGGGTGGCAACATATCTGGATCCATACAATACATATAGGGTAAATAGGTAAAAGCAAAAGCCGGGCCCCAGAAATTCACATACATTCTACCCTGATCATCTATAGGAATCTCTCTAACCACTGTTTCAGTGGTATCGATAAGGCGTAGAACGTTCATATCAAAATCATAATCAAGACCGCCGTCTCTTTTGATTCCTAAGATATCCATAGCAGCTGACATGACTAAACTAGGATAAACATGGTCTGGTCCTTCAAAATAAAATGCCGTTGGAGCTCTTCTAGTTACTCCATCATCGTCTTGGGGGAAATTAGGAGACCCAGTTCTTACCGACGCAGAAAGCAACTCTAAATGAGAGTTGCCAATTCTTTCGCCAGTAGGAAGTTTGGCTCTCACCTCTTTTGGGATCCCATAAATAATATGATTTTCAAAGTTTGTATATCCTTCAGGCTCTGTTTCCATTTTATATAAAAACTTCAAAGTATCTTCTTGCTCAAAAACCATCCCATGGTATGTATTTTGTGAATTCCGAGTAGCATTGACAAACTTATCGGGATCATTGCTTATTAAAAACTGATCCGTTGCATCAGCTAGGGCGCTATTATCTGGCCTGCCCTCAGAAACAATAGCGTTCACTAAATCAAAATTATATGTATTCTCTTTATCAAAAATGATATCAAAAAGAATTGCGGAAGGATTCCCCGAAGACACTGTCTCTATCAATTGCCCATGATAAGCTTGAGGCCAATTCTGATATCTTCCTAACCCCCCATCTTCCGTTGGAGAAATGGAAAGTTCATCTATATCAATAATGACCACATCTTCAATAGTTCCTTCTTCAACAGGTGCTGTTCTGGCGCGAATCCTCGCATCATAAGATAGAAATTCATATCGATCCAATAATCTTTGCATGATAGGAATTTCATAGGAGGCCCACCCAAAAAATATAGAAACTACAAGACCGATCAGTAAGCCAGCGCCAACGCGCTTAAGCAAATCTGTTAGTATACTAAAAGAGGACTCAATACTTAAGTCCTCTATATTCTCCAAAATCTTCTTCAATGATTACTTCCCATCTTGCGCATCTAGCTCCTTATTCCACTTGACAAAATCTAAACCAGCGTCTTGATCTTGGTCAAATTTGAACATAGAATATTTTCCATCTTTTCTAATATTGATCTGCATACCTTCAACTAAACTAACCCAATCCTCTAATGAAACCTCATAAGGGCCTGCTACTTGGGTTGGCGCTTGAATTTCTGTTACGGGGCCTAATTTGAATCTTGGGGCCCCGCCTTGAGGCTGAAAACCTTGCTTTCTTTGTGCATCTCGCGCTTCATTTACATTTTTTGCAGCATTAACATCTACTTTTCCTTCATATACCAGAACCGAGCTCTCATCTCCCCCTGCTTTTGCTCTATACTTCGTTCCTCTGATCGCCGCTACAGCTGTTGGTGTTCTGACTGCTACATTCTTTTTTTCACCAAAAGCAGCTTTGGCGGCAACCCATGCATCGCCCTTTTTTAGCGTTGCTCCAAAATTCTTTTCCATTGGTTTAACATTTGCTTCGGTGATCTCAAGTTCAGAATTCTCACCAATTCGCAATTTTCCACCACCTACAAGCGTGATCTCGCATCTGGACTTAGCCAAGGTCTTGATAACGTCTTTCTCCTGAATGGACATTTTAGGCATTGCTCTTTTAAATGCTCCTGCTCCTCCTTTTTGCACTTGAACCCTGCCTAAAGGAAGCGAAATCTTCCCAAATTCTTTTTGTGCAAAAGAATAGGATGGGAGCGCAATTAAGATTAAAAGAAAAAATCTAAGTGTAAGTGTATATAAATTCTTTAGAATTAAAGTCATCAATTGTTGATTATTTGTTACATAAAAGATAACCTTTATCACCTTCGTTTGGCAACAGATTATGAATAATATTTACCATAAAATAATGCAAAATACCACGCACCTTTTAATAATGGCATAATGAGACGTTATAAAATTATCCTGTTATCCTTGTATCTTTGTAGTTGTATCGAATACTCTGAAACAATGTGGATAAATGAAGATGGATCAGGAAAAATTTCCATCACGGCTGGTGTGGATAAAAACCTCTTATCACTTTCCAGTGAATTAACTAGATATGTGAAAAATGTCAATCTATTAATAGAAAATTTAGATATTGTTCGAGACACTATTAAAGAATTCATCAATGATATTGATGGGCTTAAATATGAGAAGATGGATCTGTTTGAAAAAGGAGGCTCAATACGCTTACAGGCCGATCTTGCATTTGAATCATCAAGCGATCTCAATGAAGGACTATATTCGCTGGATCGATACGGAATTACAATCTCCAAGCGCCTGACCCCATTTGATATCTCATTCAAATCCATCAATGATAATGAGATGATATTTAAAAGAAAAATAAACAGCCTAAAAAAAGAAGAATTCAATTCATTAAAAAAGAATTCATACTTCAAAACTTTTGAGGCCCTATTATCCATGTACAAAGCAACTTTTACTGTGCACTTCCCCTATCAGATCATTAGCGGAAACACCTCTGAGAACAACATCTTTCGTTATAATAATAAAGCAACATGGAATTTTTCATTATCATCCCTTGTGGATTCACCGCAAATAATAAATGCTCAATTATCTAAACAAGAAAAGCAAGTGATCGCCTCTAATGAAAAAAAGAAACAAGAAGTAAGGTCATTTGAAAAAATTCAAAGAGCGATCAAAGAAAAAGAGGGTTTCTATCCTTCGCTGATCGTTATTGCTCTAGCGATCATTGCGCTCTATGCTATTTTTTCAATTCGAATAAGGAAATAATTACAGATCATTCTCTTTTTCTTCTTTGCGAAAAAATAATTGCTGAGCCTTTCCTATCCACTTTCTAATTAATGCAAAAAAACTATTCTCTGATTTTTTCTCCTCTAATAGTCCAGCCTTGATCAATAACCGATCAGAGGGTTCAATACCAGAAAGTCGCAAAGCAGCGATCTGAACATGCGGAATAAGACCGTCAATTTCACCTACATGACTACCGCTACTACTATGTTTTATAGAATCTTCATCTACAATAATAATTTCGGTTTTGACGCTACTTGAATCCCCCGATCTAAAGAAAGAGCCAATGATCACATTTTGAATACCAACCAATCGCCCCATCTCTATAGCGCAAGCCTTTGTAGTACACTCAGGCCTATCGTATTGATATTTTTCTAATATATCATATACCTGATGCTGCTCTACCATGATAAAGACCCCGATACTATCTAGGTCATACCAAAATTTATTATAGAGAAAAGTATAGATATCATCAGAAATCCCTGAGCTATCAAAATTCATCACCGCCAGCGTTGGCTTGGCATAATATCGACTTTTCTTTTGAGCGGACCCTAAAGAGATGATGAAGAAAAATAGGAAAAGGGTCTTTATAGGTAAAGACCTTATCATGCTATTTTAACAATATCATCTTTCTGGTCTTATTCAATACCACTTTGCCATTACTATCTCGAACTAGAGCATGGTATAGATACACACCTGAAGAAACTCTGGTTCCAAGTTCGTTCTTTCCATTCCAAATGAAATTATAATAACCCGCTGAATGTTCTTTCCCGGACACCAATCGTGTGATCTGCTTTCCTGTAAGATCATAGACTACAAGATCAACGCGCGCATCTTCTTGCAAACTTAGCCTGATCGATGTTTGAGGATTGAATGGATTAGGATAATTTTGACTCAAAGTAAAGGCGTCTGGGTAAAGATTGACACCTTCATTGTTCTCATTGACAAAATCGCGTGTTCCGATCACTAGCCTTAGATCTTGTCTAATATATCCATCATCATCTGAACCTGAATTCGCGATCTGATAAGTACTTTCAATATCAAGACTCATTGCTTGGCGATTGGTCTTATTGATAAGGAACATGTCATACTCCTCCGGGACATAACCTAGGCCTTCAAAAGTAATATAGGTTCGCAATCCATTGGTAGGCGCAAGAACTTGGAGATCCCAGAATTGACCTTCTTCAGAAGGTTTTCTGATGTCAATAGCATACAGATCAGGAAATCCTTCCCGATCACGGTTATCTATACGGATCGCTACTTTTCCTGTTACCGCTGGTGGTTCAAATTCATCTAGTTTGTCAAAACCATCTTCAGCAATATGGCGAACCCCAACAGAATTATTTTCATCTTTCATTCCGCTGCTAGAAGCAACTATATCGATGACCCACTCATCTGCCTGCAATGGAATCGTAGAGGGATCCATCTTTCTCGTGGCCATAGGTGCAAACTCATTTCCTCTGCCATCGATCATGATGCGATTTGCAGATACTGGTTTGTAGATATATCCTTTCCATGGCTGAAGATTCGATCCTGGATATACCCAATCACCGTTATTCCAAGTCCAGACCGAGCCCACATCCTCAATATGTTCACCATCCTCTGTATATATATTGCTCAAAGAAATATCAAAATCATAAGGCAGGCCAAAGAATTTCC
>Ga0208277_1001823_pt1 | contig 12325 bp, 9 predicted proteins | sample ETNtaG_5_FD_185782 | JGI IMG/M metagenome (GOLD analysis project Ga0208277, IMG submission 185782) | Marine microbial and viral communities from oxygen minimum zone, Eastern Pacific Ocean - ETNP201406SV205 (SPAdes) (version 2) | ecosystem: Environmental > Aquatic > Marine > Oceanic ...
AATATAGCAGATGTTTGTCTTATCTGTCCTAAGAATTGATTCCCTAGTCCCTCCCCCCTACTTGCACCTTTCACCAATCCAGCAATATCAATGAATTCTACAGTCGCAGGGGTAACCTTTTTTGGATTATAGATATTAGCAAGACTATCTAAGCGGGCATCTGGTAATTCTACAATTCCAGTATGTGGGTCAATTGTACAAAATGGATAATTTTCTGCAGGAATACCAGATTCTGTTAAGGCATTGAATAAGGTAGATTTTCCTACATTTGGCAATCCAACAATTCCACAATGAAGAGACATATATAATATATTTTAAATATAATTAAAATGAATCTTGGGTGGGGTCTCCACCAAAATCATAAGTTAGATTATCAAAAAGTCCGACTTGCAAATTTTTGGCAAAATAAATAGTTCTATCATCATTTGTTGTTACTGAGCCATCTGCCCAGACCATTAATTTCCCATTGCGATCCAGGAGTCTTTTAATATCAATTTGATATGTTATTTTTGTATGGTATGGTCTTATTTGTCCTTTGAACTTTACATCACCAACGCCCAAAGCTCTGCCACGTCCCTTACCTCCCATCCAAGTCAAGAAAAAACCAACAAGTTGCCACATGCCATCAAGTCCAAGGCATCCTGGCATTACAGGGTCATTTTTGAAATGGCAATGAAAAAACCAAAGACTTTCATCAATATCTAATTCAGCTTTGATTCTACCTTTGTCATATTTTCCCCCATCCTGATAGATGTCATTAATACGATCAACCATTAGCATTGGAGAAAGTGGTAGCTTGCCAGTGTTGGGACCCATTAGGACACCGTCGCCACTTTTTATCAAATCATTTTTATTGTAACTGTTCTTAAGTTCCATAGGATGTGAAAATTTACAGGCGAAGAGTACAACAGTTTACCTGATATTAAAATGACATTTGATGCGTAATAATCAAAAATATTCTGGTAAATTTATTGTTAATTAGATTGGAGATAAAAATGTCCGAATGGGTACTATTATTAGGTGGTTCAACTGGCCACGGTGCCGCTACAGCTAAACGCTTAGCAAATGATGGTTATGGAATCATTGCATTTCACTTTGATAGAGGCGATGCAAAAAAAGTTGCAGAACAAACAATTGGAGAGGTAAATGAGATAACAAACGGTCGTTGTCATTATTTTAATACCAATGCGGCATCAGAAGAAACAATGGATAAATATCTTCCAAAGATTAAAGAGATAACTAAGGGCGCACCATTAAAACTTTTATTACATTCAATTGCATTTGGCACAACGACCAATTTTTTTGGAGAGAAACCAGTCACGCAGCGCCAGATGGATATGACAGTACATGTTATGGGGAATTCCTTATTATATTGGACACAAAAACTTCATGCTTCTGAATTACTTGCTTCAGGTTCAAGGATAATTGGTTTGACAAGTGAGGGGAACTATTTAGCAATGGAGGGATATGGACCTGTGAGCGTGGCCAAGGTTGCTATGGAGGCAATTATAAGACAGATTGGGTGGGAGCTCGGAGAAGTTGGAATTACTGCCAATGCAGTGCAAGCAGGCATTACGCCAACTCGTGCGTTAACAAAAATAACAGATAATTGGGAAGAGTGGGTCGAAAGTACAAAAAAAAGGAACCCGATGCGCAGGACAACAACACCAGAAGATGTTGCAGGAACCATTTCTATGCTCTTAAAGCCAGAAGCAGATTTTATTAATTGCTCAATTATTTATTGCGATGGTGGAGAGTCTAGATCGGGAGCATTTTAACTCCCTATCTTTTAAGAATCAGAGTCGTAATCTAATTTATCTTCAATCAGTGTTATTAGCTCATGGCAATCTTTATTAGGAGAAATATCAAAACTACGTTTTGCTTCACTTAGTGCATACTCCCACCAACCTTTTTTAGTATATGCAATGGCTAACTTGAGATGTGCTGTTCCCAGCACTTGAAATTCATCTCTTTTTAAAGTGCTTTGTTCGTCTCCATATAGTCTGGAGACCTCTCGATATTCTGTAATCGCTTCATCTAAAAGCCCTCTTTGTAAATACCAGTTACCAAGATCTAGATGTCTAGAAGGGTTTTCCTTCGTGCAAGAGACAACTAACAGCGACAAGCAAATAATAATTAAGAAACGCATGCGATAAGTAATAAATACATTCATATTAATAGTCTAATTTTTGGCCTTGGCTTAGGTAAAATCAAGAACAAAATCTAATTTAAATTACTTTCCCCTTTTTTGAATCATTAACCAAAAAAATCAACGTCAAACTACCAATCAACAAACTACCAATCAATATATTAAGAGACATTACATAGTTGCCACCTTTTACAAGCCAGCCAATTAATAGCAAGTAAAATAATACAAAAGGAGCCAATATTGAGTCTATTAATGCCATATAGGTTTTAGCGTCATTTTTTGATGAAAAATCATATATAAGGTTCATTGCAGATGGCATGAATGCCCCTTGCCCTATGCCAATTGCTATGAAGGTCAGATATACTCCATACATATTCCAAGCGTTCATTGCAATTAATGCGGCAAGTAAATGTCCAACGTATGCTAGTAGCATGCTGTTTTTATGACCATATTTATCTCCAATCTTTCCTGCTAAGTAGCTAGATATTGCGGCACAGATGACAGTTATCACAGTAAACACACCAGCTTCACTTAATTCAAAATTGAATTTTTCTTGATAGTAGACAGCATATAATCCCATCCCAGATAGACATGAGGAATAAAAAATTCTTGATATGAGATATCTTTGAAAGTTTGTATGGTCCTTTATAATGCTAAATGTTTTTTCTAGATATTCACCCATTGACTGATTTTTTTTATTTTTGTTATTGTTCTTTACCCTGAAGGGTAAAAATAAGAGAGTCCCTACCATTAATGAAAAAAATAATATAAAAAACCCAATTCCAAAGTTTTTTGGGAATGTGATATCTGATGATAGTAAGTACTTTAGAGCGAATCCCCCAACAAAGCTACCAATACTATTGAATGCAAAACCTATGCCAAAAAACCTACCCCTGTGAGATTTTAGTGTGCTCTGATTTAAAAAATCTGCCCATATTGGAACAATAATCCCTATTGCAAAAGCATACATAATAAAATAAGCCAGATATGTTCTCCATGCCCCATCAACCAAACTTGAATCAAAAAATGTAAAAGTAAACCCCATTATGAAGGTCACCACTAGAATAGTACAATGTACTGCAATAACTGCCCTTTTAATATTGCTTATGTTTCTTCCCAATGCGGCACTAAACATTGTTGGCATTGCAATCACAATTGAAAATATTCCTGCGGATGATATAACAATATAATCTGGGGCACCAAGCCCCCTCATAAAGAGAGGAATTACCGCGTAAATTGTATGAAATGCAACTCCAAAACCCCAAAAAAACTCATGTAGTAAATTAAACCTTAGATTGTAATTATGGTCATTGAGAGTAAGGTCATTCACTTTGATTCTCTCTTGTTAGCATTCCCATGGAACATAGAAGGATTAGTGCGCCAACAATTTGAACTAAGGATAGTGTCTTGCCTTTTAATGTCCAATCTATAAAGACTGCGGATAGTGGCCATGCTAATTCATATATTGTTGTGTGGGATGCAGCTAGATTTTGCAGGCCATAATAATAAATAGATAAAGCGATGGTTCCCGTAGAAAAAACAATGATTATTATGGTTGTATAGTTTTCTGGTCTAAGGTTTAATACATCAGAAAAACTTCCTGAATATGCAATGATAATTAAAGCAATAATCGCAGTAATGAATAATCTCATTCCCGTCACAACTTCAAATGTGAGTTGTTTTAATGCATGTTTTCCAAGGACAGTGGAGCTACCCCAACAAAATGAGGCTAAGAGAGCGCATAGCGAGGCAATCGTTGATTTATCGTCCCAATTCCCAAAAGGTTTATTCCCAAAGGTTACAAGATATCCACCAAACATTGCGATAATTGCGAGGAACATAAATCGCTTTGATAGTTTTTCTTTTAGGATGACCCCCGCTAGTGAAATTGCAAACAATGGTTGTAGTTTTTGAATAAGAACAACAACCGAAAGATCAATATAGTTTACAAAGCTCAGAGCCTTGGTATAAAAATAGGTTCCAAGTATCCCACCACAAATTGAAACCCAAAAAATTGAGATCCACCCTCTTTGGCCAAGTTTTTTTATCTTGGGAATAGATTTAAATAACAATGGTAAGAATATCAATGCACCTATTGAATGTTCTAGTGCTACAATTACAAAAGAGGATATATGATATAGCTCTTGTCGTAGAAGTCCATCCAAGCTCCATAATAATGCGGCAAAAACAACGGCTAGTGGGGCTAAAATTCTTTTCAAAACAAAAATATTATATTAAAAATTAATAATGATCAAAGTATCAAGTTTGGCCCGATGTCCCATGATAAGAGCCCAGGTCTATTCCAAGAGACCTGGTTGCATGTTCCCACATTTGTTTTGAGGGTAGATTAAATACAAAATCTGATGTGGTGTTTTGTATGAGCCAATCACCGTTTTCTATTTCTTTTTCAAGTTGTCCTGCTGACCACCCAGAATGTCCTAGCATTAATTTGTAAGGGATTTTTTTACTTTTCTTTATTTCTTTTAGAATATCTTGTTGGCTAGTGATAGAAATTGATTTTGATAGGGATATAGAGTCAAGAGATGAATAATCCGAATGGTGTATTACGATTCCTTTCTCAAGCAAAACAGGCCCACCAAAAAAAAGATTATCTAATGGTAAGTTTGATGACTTATCGATTATAAGGAATTCATTAAAAATTTTATCCAGCTCAGGACTATTAAATTTTTTATTTATAATCAATCCCATTGCTCCAGTATTCTCATGTTCACATATATAAACCACTGATTTGGAAAAGAAGGGGTCTTTCATATGAGGCATAGATATAAGGATTTGGTTCTTTAGTGATCCCATGGCTCAAAATAATACCGCTGTCATCTTGAATCAAGTTCAGTAATCATTGATTAAAGAGTAAATCATTTTAGTGTGTTATTTATATACATTGTAAATTCTGACAAATAGAGAATTTTTAACTTTTTATCAATAGTAACTTATAAATGAATTCAAAAAATGAAATTATCGTTAAAGGTGCACGTCAGCATAATTTAAAAAATATTAGTATTAATATCCCCAGGGATAAGCTTGTTGTTATTACTGGCCTTTCAGGTTCTGGTAAATCGTCATTGGCATTTGATACAATTTACGCAGAGGGTCAACGTAGGTACGTAGAATCACTTTCTTCATATGCGCGGCAATTTTTAGGCCTTATGGAAAAACCGGATATGGATTCGATAGAGGGTTTGTCACCTGCTATTTCAATCGAACAGAAATCAACCGCCCGAAATCCAAGGTCAACTGTCGGGACCGTAACCGAAATACATGATTATTTCAGGTTGCTCTATGCCCATATAGGTAAACCTCATTGTTGGAAATGTGGGAAGGTAGTTGAGAAACAGACGGTCCAACAAATTGTTGATACAATATTAAAATTTAAATCAAGGTCTAAGATTCACATTCTTGCCCCTTTGGTTAGAAGCCGAAAAGGGGAGCATAAAAGCACTATTGAAAAGATTCGTAAAGATGGGTTTTTGAGACTAAGGATAAATGGCAATGTTGTGCCTATCGATCAAAAACATAAACTAAATAAAAATAAAAAACACTCTATTGAGGTTGTTATTGATAGATTGATTTTAAATGATAATATCCAAGAACGATTAACTGAATCAATTGAGCTAGCTCTTAAAGTTGGTTCAGGGTTAGTAATCATAAATAAGTTACCAAATGACAATCATATATTCTCCGAAGAATTTTCTTGTCCTGATTGTGAAGTATCCATTGAAGAAATTGTTCCAAGAATGTTTTCCTTTAATTCGCCTTATGGTGCTTGCGAGGTTTGCGATGGGTTAGGGACACATATGGAAGTTGACCCTAATATGGTAGTCCCTGATAAATCAAAAAGTTTGATTCAAGGAGCCTTGGCGCCCCTAGGTGAACAACCTCGAGGTAACTGGTATGGTAGTGTTTTAAAGAGTTTGGCTCAACATTACAATTTTAATTTTACCACACCCTGGATAAAACTAGACAAAAGTATTCGTCAGATGCTTCTTTATGGGACAGGCGATAAAAAATTTAAAATGGAATATTCATCTAGTCGATGGACAGGAACATATTCAGGCGGTTGGGAAGGCGCCGTAGACAATTTAATGAGAAGGCATGCACAAACAAAATCTCCAGGTATTAGAGAGTGGATTGAACAATTTATGAGTATGCGTCCTTGCTCTAGTTGCAATGGTACGAGGTTAAAAAACCAAACACTTGCCATTACCATTAACAAAATGAATATCGGTGATATCTCATCAATGTCAGTAAGTGAACTTGGCCTATTTTTTGATGAAATAGAACTATCTAAAATGGAAAAAGAGATTGCTGACCAAATTTTAAAGGAAATATCACAAAGATTAAGTTTTTTAAAAAATGTTGGTCTTGGATATCTTACACTAGATCGATCCGCGGTAACCCTTTCTGGTGGTGAAGCTCAACGAATTAGACTTGCTACACAAATAGGATCTCAATTAATGGGGGTATTATATGTTTTGGATGAACCATCTATAGGATTGCATCCAAGAGATAACAATCGCCTTCTCAATACATTAAAATCTCTTCGAGACATCGGGAATTCAATTTTGGTTGTTGAGCATGACCAAGAAACAATAGAGTCTTCTGATTATGTTATTGATATAGGACCTGGTGCAGGTAAAAATGGTGGAGAAATAACATATGCAGGTATTCCTAAAGATATTTTAAAGTCAAAAAAATCTATAACTGGCAAATATCTTTCTGGGAGAAAGGCCATAGACATACCATCGAAGAGAAGAAATAAGAATAATAAAAAGCTTATTTTAAAAGGTGCATCTGGAAATAATTTAAAAAATATTAATATAGAAATTCCTTTAGGGAATTTCATTGCAGTTACCGGTGTATCTGGGAGTGGTAAAAGCACATTGATTAATGAAACCCTATACCCCATTTTATCAAAAGAACTCAATCGAGCCCGTTCGTACCCATTGAGCTATGATTCAATCAGTGGCTTAGAATACGTTGATAAAATTGTTGAGATAGATCAAAAGCCAATTGGGCGAACACCAAGGTCTAATCCTGCTACATATACTGGTGTATTTACACATATCCGCGATCTTTTTGCAAAGCTCGAAGAATCAAAAATCAGAGGATACAAACCTGGTAGATTTTCATTTAATGTAAAGGGTGGTAGGTGTGAATCGTGTCAAGGAGATGGAATAATAAAAATTGAAATGAATTTTCTTCCCGATGTATATGTAACATGTGAGGTGTGTGAAGGGAAAAGGTATAATAGAGAAACTCTTGAAGTTAAATATAAGGGAAAATCAATTTCAGATATTTTAGGTCTTCCTGTAGCAGAGGCTTTAGAGTTCTTCAGTTCGATTCCTAGTATAAAAAAGAAACTACAAACTTTAGATGATGTTGGTCTTGGTTACATTCACCTTGGTCAGCAGGCAACTACTTTGTCCGGTGGAGAAGCGCAGCGGGTAAAGCTTGCCACTGAACTTTCGAAGGCATCTACATCAAAAACCATATATATTTTAGATGAGCCAACCACGGGGTTACATTTTGAGGATATTTGGATGTTATTAAAAGTGTTACAGCGCTTGGTTGACCGTAAAAACACGGTTGTGGTCATAGAACATAATCTAGATGTAATCAAAACAGTTGACTGGGTTATTGATTTAGGGCCGGAAGGTGGAGATGGTGGTGGCGAGGTCATCGCTGTAGGGCAGCCTGAGTATATTGCATCAATACAAAAATCTTATACAGGTTCTTTTTTAAAAAAAGTCTTAGCAAAATAGGGGGAAGAGAAATGATATCACCAAAAAAATTAAAAGATGAATTCAAATATTGGGAAATCACAAAAGACCTAATTGACCAGTGTATTGACATAATGCTAAACCTTAGACAAAGTGGGCACCCCGGTGGTTCTCGGTCAAAGGTGCATGCAATGGTATCTACTCTTTTGTCTGGAGCAATGAGGTGGGATATTCGTGACGCTGGGAAGAGATTTGCGGATAGATTTGTTCTGGTTGCAGGGCATTGCAATCCTGTTGTCTATGCTACTTTGGCGGTTTTAAATGAATCGCTTAGAATTAAATATAATCAAACAGGGGATAATCAATATCAAAACTTTAAAGGGTCTGAATTTCAGTTAGTATGGGAGGATCTGCTTACATTAAGACAAAATGGAGGATTGCCAGGTCATGCAGAGATGGAAGGGAAGACTTTATTTTTTAAGGCTAATACCGGACCCAGTGGGCACGGATCTCCATTTGCAGCTGGTGCCGCTCTTGCACTAAAGCATTCTGGGGCTTCAGATGTTAAGGTTTTTGCATTTGAAGGTGAGGGTGGGCTTACCACCGGTGCAAGCCATGAGACAATTAATTCAGCTTGGGGTCTAGGGCTTGGGAATCTTATATATTTTTTAGACTGGAATGATTTTGGAATAGATGACAGGCCATTCAGTTCAATAGTATATGGGGGCCCAGAGGACTGGTTTGGCTCTCATGGGTGGCACGTGGAGGGAGTTGAAGATGGAGAGGATTGGGGACAAATAGTAGATGCATACCATAGGCTATTAGAAGACAATCATGATTCAAATATTCCAAAAATCATTTACAGTAAGACAAGAAAAGGACGTGGGTATCATATTTATGATAGTAAAAGCCATGGCGCGGCCCACAAAAGGAATTCTAATTTATTCTGGGAAACAAAAAAAGACTTTGTAAATAAGTATATGGTCAACTTTGAAGATTTTGGAGGAGTGGCCAATGATTCATGGGAAGGGCAAATAGAACAAGCAAGGTCAATGTTTGAAACTGTTTTCACAGTAATGTCAAATAATCAAGATTATGTTGATTATTTATCAAATCGGTTGATCGAGTTGGGTGACTCTGTGCCAAACAAGATAAAGCATTGTTCAATTGATCCAGATATTGAAACCAACAGAAAATCAATTTTTGATGTAAGTTTATTACCAGAAGATATGTTTGCTAAACCTGGAGAAGTCCTACCTAATCGCGTAGGGTTTTCAAAATATGCTAGTTTTTTAAACACCTCTTTCGAAAAAAGATACGGTAGGCCACTAGTTTTAGCAATGAGTGCAGATTTAGCAGATTCAACTAATATTTCTGGCTTTGCAAAAGAATATGGTTCGGACAAGGACAAAGGTTTATACGACAAAAATAAAAATATAAAAAGCCCATTATTCCCTCAGGGTATTACTGAATTTACTAATGCAGGCATGATGGCAGGTGCAGCGACCGTTAATTTTTCTAAAAATTCTTATGATAGTTTCAATGGTTTCTTTGGCGCCGCCAGTACCTATGGATCTTTTAGTTATCTCAAGTATGGGCCATTAAGGTTATTTAGCCAAATTGCTCAAGACTCAAATTTGAAAGTGGGAAAATTCATTTGGGTAGTTGGGCACTCAGGACCAGAGACAGCAGAAGATAGTAGAACGCACTTTGGTATTTTTGCTCCTGGCGTGACGCAACTTTTTCCAGAAGGGCATATAATTAATTTGCACCCCTGGGAGTATAATGAGGTTGCACCATGTCTTTCAGCGGCATTGAATACCGATGTGCCAATAGTGGCAATCCATCTCACAAGGCCCTCTATTACTATTCCAGATAGACAAAACATGGGCATTGCGTCTCACTTAGATGCTTCAAAAGGAGCCTATATAATAAAGGATTTTAATCCTAAAGAAGAAAAAGAGGGAGTTGTCATAGTTAGAGGAACTAGCTCTACAAATTCTTTAATTCAAATTCTTCCAGATCTCAAACAAAATGGACCTAATGTAAAAGTAGTAGCTGCAATAAGTTGGGATCTCTTTAAAAGACAAAATAAAGAATATCGTGAAAGTGTCATCGGGTCAGATGAGTGGTATGATGCAATGATTATTACAAACAGTGCAATAAAATTAATGTCTAATTGGATTTTCAATACAACAGTGAAAAAATATTCCATGTCCCCAGACCATGATAATCAATGGAGAACTGGTGGTAGTGTAGATCAGATAATTACTGAATCCAAATTAGACCCTAAAAGCTTAATGAAGGGCATTAAACTTTTTGTAAAGGATAGGGCAAGTCGCTTGTCAAAAGTATAAGAAAACTATTTTATCATAAACACATAAAATTTTTTTGAAAACTTTACGTCGGCCATTTCAGATTGTATCTTCTTAGCCTGATTTAAAATGTTTTATATCCTTTTGCTCATATGACAGAAATTCATATTACAGACCCAACTCCAATTGATGAAGATATTGTAATTGAAAAATCATTACGCCCTTCAAAATTTGATGAATTCATTGGTCAAAAAAAACTTGTAGGGAATCTTAAATTATATATTGAGGCAGCTAATCAGCGTGGAGAGGCATTGGACCATGTTCTTCTTTTTGGCCCTCCAGGATTGGGTAAGACAACACTCGCGAGTATTGTTTCAAAGGAACTTGGTTCGAGTATTAAAAATGCATCTGGTCCAATTGTTGAACGCGCAGGAGATCTCGCAGGAATGATAACTAACCTTGCCCATAGAGATGTATTCTTTATTGATGAGATTCATCGCCTTAATAGTAATGTTGAAGAGTATCTGTATTCAGCAATGGAAGATTTTTCTATTGATATTATGATAGATAAGGGACCAAGTGCTCGTAGCGTACAATTGAGTATAGACCCCTTTACTTTGATAGGTGCAACAACACGATTAGGAAACTTAACCTCTCCATTGAGAGACAGGTTTGGTGTTGTTCTTCGAGTTGATTATTATCAAACTGAAGAACTATTTCATATAATCAAGCGTTCTTCAGAAATATTAGAAGTTGAGATTGATGATGAAGGTGCAATGGAATTAGCAAGTCGCAGCCGTGGAACTCCTAGAATTGCAAATCGTATACTAAGGCGAGCAAGGGACTATGCAGATGTTAAAGCTAAGGGTATGATAGACCTTGATGTTGCAAGGGCATCACTAGAAAAATTAGGTATTGATGAAATAGGTCTTGATGAAATGGATCGAAAAATCCTATCAATTATTATTGAGCAGTTTTCAGGAGGACCAGTAGGACTAAAATCTCTTGCTGTTGCAGTCGGGGAAGACTCAACCACAATAGAAGATGTTTATGAGCCGTTTTTAATTAAAGAAGGTTTTATAATGAGGACTTCAAGAGGAAGGCTTGCTCAGGATGCCGCATATGAATTATTAGGAAAACAAAAAACTACAGATCAACAGAGGTTATTTAATGATAAATAAAAAAAAGAAGTACAAACTAGGTGATTTCAATTATCAACTACCAAAAACGTTCATTGCTCAACACCCCGAAGCAAGGAGGGATTATGCAAAATTAATGGTGGTTCATAAAGATACTGGGGATATTGAACACAAAAAGTTCTATAATATTACAGATTACATGAGAAAGAATGATCTTCTTATAATGAACAATACAAAAGTGTTTCCCGCTCGTCTTTTTGCAACCAAGGACCGAACAGATGCAAAAGTGGAGGTTTTTTTACTTCGAGAGTTATCGAATGATTTGTGGGAAGTTATGGTCAAACCCGCTCGTAAAGTTCGAATTGGCAACAAATTGGTATTTACTCCAAAGCTTATGTGCGATGTTATTGATAATACTGTTTCTGGAGGTCGAGTTGTTAGGTTTGAATATGATGGGGATGATTTTGATAAAATGATAGATAGAATAGGGCGGCCACCGCTTCCCCCCTATATCAATAGAGAAGCGGATAAAAATGACAAGAAGAGATATCAGACCATATATGCTTCTCGAAGAGGAGCTGTTGCTGCGCCAACTGCGGGATTGCATTTCACAGATGGGGTATTGAAAAAAGCAAAAGATAAAGGTATTAAGACTGAGACAGTAACACTACACATCGGGTTAGGAACTTTCCGGCCTGTTCAGGTAGAAGATTTAAACCGTCATCAAATGGACTCTGAATATTTTGAGGTTTCACCTCAAACCGCAATGGCAATTAACCAAGCCCGTAAACGACATAGAAAAATTATTGCAGTAGGAACCTCAACTGTCCGAGCTTTAGAAACTATTGCAATCTCTGGTTTTCAAGTGACACCCAAAAGGGGCTGGACCGATAAATTTATTTACCCACCCTATGACTATAAAATGGTTGATAAAATGATAACTAATTTTCATACTCCACAATCTACTCTCCTTATGATGGT
>Ga0208277_1001824_pt1 | contig 12324 bp, 9 predicted proteins | sample ETNtaG_5_FD_185782 | JGI IMG/M metagenome (GOLD analysis project Ga0208277, IMG submission 185782) | Marine microbial and viral communities from oxygen minimum zone, Eastern Pacific Ocean - ETNP201406SV205 (SPAdes) (version 2) | ecosystem: Environmental > Aquatic > Marine > Oceanic ...
CGTTGGAGCAGATGAAGTGTTTGGAAGAGATATAGTAGAAGAGCACCTTGAATTATGCCTAGATGCAGGTCTTGAAATTTCAGGTATAAATGCTGAAGTAATGCCAGGCCAGTGGGAATACCAAGTAGGACCACTTGGGCCATTAGAATCTGCAGATCAGATGTGGTTATCGCGATGGCTTTTATATAGAATATCAGAGGACTATGGTGTGAGTGCAACTCTACATCCCAAGCCTGTAAAGGGAGATTGGAATGGTGCAGGAGCACATACAAATTTCAGCACAAAATCAATGCGAGAAGAGGGTGGGATGAAAATAATAAAAGAAGCATGTGAAAAATTAGGCAAGGTACATGATGAACATATAGCCGTGTATGGTGCCCATAACGAAGAAAGATTAACAGGGCTACATGAGACATGTAGTATTAAAGAATTTAGGTATGGTGTAAGCGATCGAGGGGCATCAATAAGAATTCCGATGCAAACAGCAAACGATGGTTATGGATATTTGGAAGACAGGAGACCATCTGCCAATATGGATCCCTATGTAGTATGCGCTAAATTGATTGAAACTACTTGTGGTTAATTTAATTTTATAATCAATAGTCTTTCTTATTTAAATATTATTCTTCTAATATTCGATATATAAATTGAATAAAATTGGAGTTAAATAAATGAATAACATAGATTTTGTCAAAAAAGTCGATAAAAAAATTCAAGACATGCATCTCTTGAATCATTCGTTTTATCAGTCATGGAATGAGGGCTCATTATCCAATGATACTATTCGTGAATATGCAGCACAATACTTCCAGCATGTTTCTGCATTTCCACGTTATCTTTCAGCTATCCATTCAAATTGTGAAGATATAAAAATACGTCAAATACTATTAGAAAACCTTGTTGATGAAGAAAAAGGCTCTGAAAACCACCCTGAACTTTGGATGCGTTTTGCTGAAGGAATGGGCAACAACAGGGATAAAGTAAAAAATGCAGCTCTAATGAAAGAAACAAAAGAACTAGTTGATACATTTAATAAACTATCTAGATCTGAACAATACCATATTGGACTCGCCGCTTTATATTGTTATGAATCCATGCAACCTGAGATTTCCAAAACAAAAAAAGATGGACTTCAAAAACTATATGGAATCAATGATGAAAACACATTAAAGTTTTTTACGGTCCATATGCATGCAGATGAATGGCACCGTGAAGTTATCAGAAATTTACTGGTAGAACTATGCAATACAGATGAGAAAAAGAAACAGATCTTAGAAGCAGTAGATAGTGCTTTGATAGCACTCAATAACTTTCTTACAGGTATGGAAAGAAATTATTGCTAGTTAGATTTTAATATAGTAAAAAGTGCAGTAAAACTGCACTTTTTGCTAATCGTTTCTTCTATCGCCACCACTACGACGATTAGACTTCCTCTGATATCCTTGCCTTTGATCTAAAGCAACCCTTCTTTCGAGATCAACATCAACATTCTCTTTTCTTCGATGCTCTAGTCTTCTGTGACCATCTCTTCTATCATTTGACCGTCTAGATGCGCTTTTTTCTCTATGCTCTTCCATATATGTTAAATCCCTTAATAAATAAAACTATTTTGTAATAGCCCCAACAGACCATCTATTGGGGCTATTATGAAGTATTTATTTAGATTGTTTTAAAATGCAGGATCAACAAATAAGGTGGAATCAGTCTTGACAAGTTTTACTTTATCTGTCATATCTAATCCACTTACTGCCTGCTCGACCATTGCCATTTCATTATCATGAATAAAGTCATCTGCGCGAGCAATGTATGCGAGGTTTTTTACAACCTTATAACGATCCTCATCTGATGTGAATAAACCCTTAAGAGCTTCCAAGGAAGAACCATATTGGTTCATTCTTGCGTCTTCATCACCTAGCTCAATGAATTTATTAATAACTTCAGCTTCCATTGCGTTGTATTCTTCATCGGACACATCCGGCAACATCACCTTGACATTGCCACGCATGGCTTCTTTTTCTGATTCATCAACCTCTCCATCTGCTAAAAAAGACACACAAACGAAAGCGTAAACTAAATCATGATGTTGAGTCCAGTTTGCCATAATATTCCCTTATATTATTAATTATTGGATAATGCTTATTGTTTTATATCCCGACAACATGTATAAACATATTCACTATGTCGTTCAGAAAACCTGTAAAATTATAATGAGTAACATCCAAGAGCAAGATTTCTCAAAAATAACATTGTTTTTTTTTATTACAGATTCTTAATGCAAAATTAGCTCAATTCTAGTTTTTATTTTCTATTAAAGCATTAGATTATATATATAATATTATTACAAAAAATGGGGAAATTCTATTCTACACTAATTAAACTAAATAGTTTACAATTTAAATATCGAACTATTGTTTCATTTTTTATAATCCTTGTTGTAATGGTTGCCTCTGATTTTCTGTTCCATATCTATTTCCCCAGCGTTGTAACCTTTTTTGATAATACTGTGGGGATAGATTTATCTGACCCAACAACAATAGCACTGGATTTTGCACCTGAAATTTGGGGAGGTGTTCTTGCGATGGTACTTGGGACACTAATCATTGTAATTGCAATAGCAGCAGAATCATCTCCAAAACTAATGGATCTTTTTGTAAAAGATTGGCTCAGTTTAGGTTATGTATGGTTTTTAATTATTGCCTCACTTCACGCCGTACTAATTATGTTTTATGTTGAGCCATTAGGCCGAGTCTCAAGCTCAGTCTTGAATACATATGTGTATCTATTTATTGGTTCTATATTCACTTTACCATATATTTTTTATATACTACTCTATTCTAAAACAAGTAATGTTGTAACAACAATATCAACAATAATACAGGACTTCATAACAGCAATGAGAAAACCTATGATTTTTGCGTCCATGAATCAGAGTATTGAAGTTGTTGAGGAATATCAAAAAGAAATAATGGGGTCACTTGACCAACTAGACGATCTCCTTGCCTTTACTGAATTCAAAGAAACACAAACTGATATAATAAGAGAAATAAGTTTAATCATACAGTACTATATCCAAAATAAATCTGATTTCAATAATAAATTTTTTGATTTAACAAAAACAATTCGTTCCAACGCAACATTTAGAACATATACTGATATGCAGTATGAAGAAATGTCTGAATCAAAAACATTTTATGAAGTTAAAACATTTCGTTTATTAGGAAGCTCATATATAAAAATGATTACAAATGATCGTTATGATATTGCTTCTATTATCCCCGCAGAAATGGTAGACATCGGAAAAACCTGTATTAAAAACAATGATGATGTAATTATGGAACAAGTAAACATACGCTTTAATACACTCTTCCGATTTGCAATTAAACATGCGTATAAAAATAATGAGCCACGAAATTTATATAATTTATCGTTCCACTATTCAAATATGATTCAAGAATATATTAAAGCAAACAGGGTCGACATGGCAAAGTATTGCTATGATAAATTCAAATTCTACGCAAATGATATATATAAAAATGCCCAAGCGAATCCAGCTTTATATTTTGTTGTAGATACACTTACTTTTGAACTAAGAAAATGCCAAGTGTTAATACACGAAACGGGTTGGCCCGATGAAGACCAAATGGATCTTTTAAAATTAATTCTTCAACTTGATAAACCCCCAGGATATTCAAAAGATGAGGTAGACAAAGGAATACTTGGTGGGAATAATGGGACACGAAGAATTCAAATAGGGCTAGCATTGTTCTATCTTTCAGTAGATAAGGTGCCCTTTGCGACTGCTATTGCAGAAGATTATTTAGATGACCTCGCTTACTTTGATGAAAAAACATTTAAAGCAAATGCCAACACACAATGTTTTCTGTTATCAATATTTGGTCCTCACTTTTGGGAAGATACAGATAGAGGTACTTTAAATATTTATTTTGCACCTGAAAAAAACCAGATAGATTCATTTAAAGAGCTTTTATTTAGCCTTATGGATAAAAGACTCGAGGCTCTTGAAAGAGATGTTAGCTTTTTATCTCTAGAAGTTGACAAATTAATGCAAAAAAGAAAACGCCAAGATGGTTACTTAAATGATGTTGATAAAGAACGCGTTGAAGAACTTCAGAGAAAAATTGCAGCACGCGAAAAAACCGAAGAAGAAATAGAAATGGATTGGACTATTAACCATGACCTTCTTTATACCCTGTTATGTATTTCATTTTTTGCAGATCAAGAAATTGATGAATCTGAAAAAGATGCTATTTTTGAAAGCTACAAAACATTTATTACAGATGTTGATAATGACAGTTTTAATAGAGATTTTGGAATAACAACAGATAAGTTTATTGAATTAAAATCTGAAGAATCTAGACAAAAACAGTTTGATGATTCTCTTAATTCAATAATGAAAGATGAGCACTATAATAATAAATTAATAGAACTCACTAAGTGCTATGTCAACATAGCAAATGCTGATGATTTTATACATGAAAATGAAGTTGTTCTTATTCAAAGAGCAATTAATATATGGGCATTAGATATAAAAGTAGAAAAACCAAAGTCTGGAGATAAGCTAAAAGTCCAAGAGTAAAGGAAATACTCTTTATCTAGTTAAGGCAAAAAAGAATGCTTGGGTGAGATTGGAAATGTCACCGCTTGCAGTCGCAAGATTATTAACAGCCGACTTCGCGACTTCAAAATATACTGAACCACCAATCTCTGGATTATCTCTAACAATATTTGTGAAATCTTCAAGACTCAATATACCATATTTTAACGGTGTTGTAGCATTAACATTTGCTGTCCTTATGGCGTTATCAAGCACAAGGGAAAATTCTCCAATCCCAAACGCTGGTGCCTCTACCACAAAAACAGTAGGCTCAGTTTCTGGTTTAGATGCCGGCCTAGGGTCAGTTGTTTCTAATCTTATAATTGGCTTCCTAGATGTTGTAAAGCCACTCGGTGTCTTTACCATCATATTTTTTGAAACTTCAACCTGACCTTGAAATACAAGGACCATAGTATCCCCTGTATCACCTTCTGTTAATAACTGTTCTCCGGGGTTACATTCCTGTATAGTAACAACACTAGCAATTTTCTTGCATAAGTCTATATGAACCTTACTAAAATGATTTATTTTTTGAATTTGTTCTGGTGTTGGGTTCATTATTTCACCTTAATACCAGAGCGCTATGTTTTTCATCAATCTTGTATTCATCAGGTGGATTGATCTCAACAACAACGTGTTCATCGCTTGTTAAATTTATTCCTGCGCCATCTAACTGTTCTTTTATCATATTTCTAATTAGAGGACTACCACTCTCACCCATTTGCTCATCAAGACTAAAACCTGCTTTCCGTATTGCGTATCCCACCAATAACCAACCGTATTTAAACTTATAAAATGCTGAAATTTTATTGTGCGGTTGCCCGTTTAATGTACGTGGTATCTTCACTTCTTGTAAGCCCTTATCATCTTCCTCTTTTAATATTAAATCATCAAAAAACTGTGGGACACCCGGATCTGTAACGTGTTTAGCGAGCAAGTGTGGTACGTGTTCATCTGGAATAACTATCTCATTAGCATTGGCCCGCTGAAGATGAGATACATTTTCAACGTCCAATACATGAGCAACAACATTACAGGACTCTGAGATAGATTTTGCTGTTAAGCAGGTAAGAACTGTCTTATCTTCATCTGGCTCTTCATGAGGTAATAAGCCTGAGCCATCAGGAAGAATCATAAATGTTCCACATTTATCTAAAAATGCTTTTCTTAAAACTGATTCATTTGTGAAGTTTTCAGCGATATGGGTTATATCTAATCGCTCATATCCCACTATTGCGCGCTGAACAACTTCTTTGTCTGTTTCATTAACCAAAACAATAACAGGCGTAGAGTCTTTATTCGCGTCGATTAAGTTTAAGATAGATGGGACTGTCTTATTCCATCCAGCTATGACCAAATGGTCATCAAATTTATTTTCATCCAAGATATCATCTCCTGTTAATCTTTGAGCAACCAATACAGATGCTACTGCACCACCTAGTAATGTAACAACACCAAAATTTAATAACATTATTATTATAGTTAAAAATTTTCCTAGATGTGTTATAGGGCTAACATCACCATACCCAACAGTTGTAAACGTAACAATGGACCACCAAAAAGTATGAAAAAATGTGTCAACCCAATTTGGCTCTTCTCCTCCAAAAGTAAAACTCCCATCTATATCTTGAGCTACATCATTGGAAAACATTTCATATTCTTGAATAGTTAACGCAGTTGTTGACAAAAGAATTAATACAAATGCCCATGAGGCATACCTAATAAGCTCATTATCGAAATAAATAGATTTTAATTTATTTATTTTATCAGAAATAAAAGTTGAATCAGATTTTTTTTCAACTTCACTTTCTTCTTCAATGCCTATTGATTCTAGCGCCTCTATTTCTGGAATAGCATTTAACTTGCTATAGAGATCTTTATTGATCTCGATAACCTGATCTAAATCAGAGACTAATATTTCTTTTTCTTTAATTTTATTTTCTTTCATACTAAAACGAACATATAACTATTAAAAATTCTATTGAATTATTTTAGAATAAGCAATTAAGAAGTTTAGGTGTGATAATTCTGTATAGAGTCTATTTCCATAGCTTTTTCTACCGACCTTATGGCCCTTAAAGCTGCACTTGCACCTGAAAGAGTAGTTATCGCTAGAATTCCATGCTGTATGCAAGCACGACCAATCGCCTCTTCATCAAACCTAGAACGCGCACCCATAGGTGTATTAATTACTAAGTCAATATTTCCATTTTTTATACCATCCACAACATTTGGTCTCCCTTCACCAACTTTAAATACATAATTAACATCTAACCCATTCCTTTCTAATTCTTTAGCCGTTCCTGAAGTTGCAATCAAACGAAAACCCATCTCAAATAAGTCTCGTGCTATTGGTATTATATCTAACTTGTCAGAATTGTTTACAGATATAAATACGGCTCCTGTATTTGGAATAATATTACCCGCACTTAATGATGCTTTCATAAATGATTGTCCTAATGTTTTTGAAATACCCATTACTTCACCAGTAGATTTCATTTCAGGACTTAAGAAAATAGATTCTTTAGGGAATTTATTAAATGGTAGTACAGCTTCTTTAACAGCTACATAGCTTGAACTATCCCATGATTTCAAATTAAACTCTTTTAAAGTAGCACCCGTAGCTAATTGAGCAGCAATTCTGGCAAGAGGAACATTAGTAGCCTTACTTACAAATGGTACTGTACGACTTGCTCTAGGATTTACTTCGAGTATATAAATTTCTCCATCCTTATATGCAAACTGCAAATTGATTAGTCCCTTAACATTTAATTTAATAGATAATTTTTTTGTAATTTGGATAATCTGCTCAAGTGCTTCAGTAGTAATTCTATAGGGTGGCAACACACAAGCTGAATCTCCAGAATGAACGCCTGCCTCTTCAATGTGCTGCATTACGGCGCCTATATGTACTTCTTCCCCATCAGATAGAGCATCTACATCAAATTCAAAAGCATCTTCGAGAAATTGATCAATAAGAATAGGGTGACCTGCCGTAACATCTGCTGATCTGGCTATATAATCGACAAGTTGCTTTTTTGAATATACTATCTCCATTGCTCGACCACCTAAAACATAACTTGGCCTAGCAATTATTGGAAAACCAATTTCTTCAGCAACAATAATTACCTCTTCTAACGTTCTTCCTGTTCCATATTTCGGACATTTAACTTTTAATTCTTTGAGAATGAAACCAAATTTTTCTCGATCTTCAGCAATATCTATGCTTTTAGGTTCAGTCCCAATTATAGGAGCGCCAGCTTCAGATAATTTATTTGCAATTTTTAGTGGTGTTTGGCCGCCAAATTGAACAAGTAAACCATCTGGCTTCTCAAATTCTACTATGTTTAAAACATCTTCATATGTCACAGGTTCAAAATATAGTCTGTCTACTAAATCAAAATCAGTGCTTACCGTTTCAGGGTTACAGTTTATCATAATAGTTTTATATCCTTGATCCTTTAGACCAAATACAGCCTGTACACAACAATAATCAAATTCTATCCCCTGGCCAATACGATTTGGACCACCACCAAGTATTATTATTTTTTTTCCTGTTAATGGGTCAATCTCATTTTGGTATTCATAAGATGAATAACAATAAGGGGTTTTAGCTACAAATTCAGCGGCACAAGTGTCGACTGTTTTAAATGAAGGTAAAACTGATTTTTCTTTTCTCTCTTTTCGTATTTCGATTTCTGATTTATTCATCATTCGACCAATTTGTATATCAGAGAACCCATTCTGCTTTAAGGTTCTTAAGGGTGTTTCACAGCCCATTTTTGTTAAATCATTAATTTGGTTCAAAAACCAGGGATCAATTTTTGTTAAATGATAAACATCATCAATAGTTCTTCCCTCTTCGAAAGCTTGCCTTATTTTTAATAATCTAAAACTAGTAGCATATCTTAATGTAGACATATTTAGAAATCTTGGACGAATTAGGTCCGGATCGTTTTCAACAATGATTTTTGCTTCTAAGCCATCCAATCCAACCTCTAGGGATCGGTATGCTTTTTGTAGAGATTCTTTGAATGTTCTACCAATGGACATTACCTCGCCTACACTTTGCATTTGCACACCTAAATGGCCAGAAGCCGATGGAAATTTTTCAAAATCGAATCTAGGAACTTTTGTTACTACATAATCAATTGTAGGCTCAAAAGCAGCTAGTGTTTCTCCAGTAATATCATTTTGTAATTCATCAAGTGTATAACCTATTGCAAGTTTTGCTGCTATTTTTGCAATAGGGAACCCCGTGGCTTTAGAGGCTAATGCTGATGAGCGACTAACGCGAGGATTCATTTCTATTATAATACATCTCCCATCATCGGGGTTAACAGCAAATTGAACATTGGACCCCCCAGTTTCAACACCTATGGTCCTTAAGCAAAGCAGTGACCAATTTCTCATAATTTGAAGTTCTTTATCAGATAGAGTCATTGCAGGCGCAACTGTTATAGAGTCACCGGTATGAACACCCATAGGGTCGATGTTTTCGATAGAACAAACAATAATGGCATTATCTGCCTTATCCCTAATTACTTCAAGCTCAAATTCTTTCCACCCAAGTAATGACTCTTCAATTAAAACCTCGCTTATGGGGCTTGCATTAAGTCCTTTTTCGACTAATTTTTGAAATTCTTCGTAATTATAAGCAACCGATCCCCCTGTACCTCCCAAAGTAAATGATGGCCTTATAATAACTGGAAAATTTATTTTTTTAATAAGTCGCTCTGCCTCCGCCCATGTATTAACAAAGCCCCCTTTTGCCGTTTCAATTCCTGCATTATCCATAGCCTTCTTAAATTTTTCTCTATCTTCGGCTTTTTCAATAGCTTCTACCTGTGCTCCAATAAGCTCTACATTATTAGCATCAAGAATACCAGCCTCATGAAGTTTGATTGCAAGATTTAAACCAGTTTGTCCACCAACTGTGGGTAATATAGCATCAGGTTTCTCACGAATAATGATTTCCTCTATATATTCGACAGTTAGTGGCTCAATATATGTCGCATCAGCTAAATCGGGGTCTGTCATTATTGTTGCTGGATTTGAATTAATCAATATAACCCTATATCCTTCTTCTTTAATGGCTCTTATAGCTTGCGTACCTGAATAATCAAATTCGCAAGCCTGTCCAATAATTATAGGTCCAGCACCAATAATTAAGATTGATTCTATATCATTTCTTTTTGGCATCAGTCATTAGCTTTTTAAAATATTCAAACAGGTATCTACTATCATGTGGCCCAGGGCTCGATTCTGGATGATATTGAACTGAGAAAGCCATTCTTTCCTCACACAGAATACCCGCTAAAGTATTGTCGTTAAGGTTAATATGAGTTGGAATAACATTACTTGGTAGAGAATCTAAGTCTACGGCAAAACCGTGATTCTGGCTGGTTATTTCAATTAGTCCTGTTTTTTCATTCCTTACGGGATGATTAATTCCCCTATGGCCAAATTTCAATTTAAATGTTTTTGCCCCGAGTGCAATCGATAGAATCTGGTGGCCTAAACATATACCAAAAAGTGGAATTTTTCCTATAAAGGATTTTACTGTATCAATGCCATATGTTACCGCTGATGGATCTCCAGGACCATTTGAAAGCAATATACCATCGGGGTTAAAATTAAAAATATCAGATGCAGATACACTAGCAGGGAAAACCGTTACGCTACAATTATAATCATCTAATAACCTAAGAATATTATGTTTTACCCCAAAATCTATGACAGCTACATTATTCTTCGATTTTTTCTTTTTTGACCATTGATATACTTTTTTACAACTAACCTTTTTAGCTAAATCTAAGCCCTCCATCGACGGAGCATTATGTAATTTGTTTTTTAAAGTAGAAATATCTTGATTCATAGTAGAAATAATACCATTCATTGCACCATTATCTCTTATATGACTTGTGATTGCCCGCGTATCTACACCCGTTATTCCTACAACATTATTAGTTTTTAAATAATTGCCAATCGACTCTTTTGATCTCCAATTAGATGGGACTAATGTTTCTTCTCTTATAACAAATCCTGCAACCTGTATATTACTAGATTCAACATCTTCAGAGTTAACACCATAATTCCCAATATGGGGTGATGTCATAGTAACAATTTGACTATGGTATGAGGGGTCAGTAAGTATTTCTTGATAACCTGTCATACCAGTATTAAAACAGACTTCCCCAATCGTTTCCCCTCTAGAACCAAAAGAAAAGCCTTCAAATGTTTTTCCATCTGCTAATAATAAAATTGCTTTTTTCATATTATCAGAGAATAAGAAAAACTATAGTATATCAAAGTGGGATTATTCTTTATAAGCACAACTCATATGGTATGATAAGCATGCGAAATATTCGTATTCAGTTTTTAAAAATAAGAATGATTCTAGAAAAAAATTTTGTTTATTTTAAAAGAACAATTACTTTACAATTTGTAAGAACACCAAATTTTTTTTCAGCATCTCTTATGCGCTCCGCATCGATATTTGAAACCGTAATGTTTATCGTATCGTCACTACTAATTGCTTCTACAACAATAGGGTTGTTTCCCACCCTTCTTCTCACATTGCCGTCATCCATGGTATGCGCATAACCTATTGGGCCCCTATTCACTGATCTAGATCGAGTATAATGTCGTGGCCCGTATACAAGCTTATCATTTTGGTTAAAAACCTTTGGAACCATAGCCGGCACATGATATATGTTTCTTGCATCAATTACAATACCCGATGCTCGTTCTCTTCTGGGGATAGAATTCTTGGTCATCAAAAAGGTTGATTCTGATAAATTTTCATTCATATGTCCACCTGCATCTACTAGTATTTCAGCAAGGCCGGACATTTTTATTGCGAGAGCTATTGCCACTTCTTTTTTTTCTAAATATTCTATTTCACCTTGTTGATAAGCGCTACCAACTAGGGTCCCTATTCTACTTTCAGTAAGTGGATCTTCAAGCATGATTTCACCTACTGTTCTACCATCAAAGTTTACAATTTTTACGAGATTTAATAAGTTTTTACGTGCTATTGCTCGCGCTTCACCTTTCGATAATTTTATATTTTTACTAGTAATCTGTAATCCAGATTGAGATACTTCTTTCTCTATGATTGAAGCAGTACCCCTAGAAACAATAACCCGATTCCCATAATCAATAAAACCATCATCCGTCCTAACTACAGTTGACATAGAAGAAGCAGTTAAGACGTTACTAGCAAATAATACTAGGTAGATAATTAGGTATTTTATAAACAAGTTTATTATTAACACATTAAAAGGTAGCAATTTTATGTCAGTAAAATAAATGTTAATTTCATAACAATTAGTATGGTTTTTTATTGTTTGTCTTTATATGAATAAAAATTATGTAATGGCAAAAATATTGCTCTCTAACCTATTTTTGCTTCAAATATCTTTAGCTAGTATCATAACCTATGACGATAAACAGGTTATTATCCTACTATATGAATATTTTAAAACAACAAAGAATGCACCAAAAATACTAGGACATAGCTTCCATGTGGATGGACAAGATAAAGTGTTTCAAATAGAGATTGAAACAGATAGTCACTTGGTGAATGATGCTCTTTTATTTAGCTTCAGTACTATATATACATTAGCAAAGATATCAAAAACAAACTTTACACATTCAATTTTAGTTATTCACTTTGATAATAATACTTTACCAATTGTAGCCGA
>Ga0208277_1001825_pt1 | contig 12324 bp, 5 predicted proteins | sample ETNtaG_5_FD_185782 | JGI IMG/M metagenome (GOLD analysis project Ga0208277, IMG submission 185782) | Marine microbial and viral communities from oxygen minimum zone, Eastern Pacific Ocean - ETNP201406SV205 (SPAdes) (version 2) | ecosystem: Environmental > Aquatic > Marine > Oceanic ...
CACGCTAACAGCGGTCTTTGAACTCTTCTTCCTTGACAATACGCGCTGAAACCTCTCACGCAATGATTTCTCGTGAACTGGCTCGATTAACCGCTGAGCAGTATCGGCCACGCTAACAGCGGTCTTTGAACTCTTCTTCCTGGATAATATGCGCTGAATGTTCTTTTTGAACGAAGTTTTCTGGGCAAACTTGTCATCTTTGTTTGATCCGATTTCATCCGAATTCTTCACGGTCGTACGGTGCCAATTGAGTTTAATAGGACTCTCTTCTTTGTTCGCCAACACTCTGAATGTGTCGTCTGCATTGCTCTGCGCGGCTATGATCATAGGTGTCAAGCCGTCTGCATCGGTTCTTTCTTCGTTAGCACCCGCCGCAATCAATACTTCCGCCACGTGAAACGTATTGGACTGCGCAGCAATGTGCAACGGTGTCATTCCTCGAACGTCGGGGATGTCCAATTTCACCCCGTTTGCCTTTGATAACATTCGGACCGCATCTACTTCGTGATGCTGCGCCGCCACATGGAGGGGCGTCCATGAATTTTCATCTTCGACCTTGTTTACGTTTGCTCCCGCACTGCACAATATTTCAACCGCGGAGGCGGCGTTGTACCGCGCCGCCGTGTGTAGTGCTGTCCACCCTTTGTCATCAGTCTTCTCCAAGTCTGCGTTTCCTGTGTTCAGTAGCATGAGGGCAGCGTCAGCGGAATCACCTTGCGCCGCGGCGTGCAAAGATGCCGAGCCATCTTTGTCGACCTTGTGCACGTCTGCTTTGCCTTCAGTTATTAGGACTCGGATCGCATCGACTGCGTTGTATTGTGACGCAATGTGCAAAGGCGTTCGTTCTCTCTTTGAACTCAATTTCTTGTCAAGCCTGCGTTCTTTCAACATGATTTGAATAGCCTGGACACAGTTGTACGCCGCAGCGACGTCCAACGGTGTCAACCCATCATGGTTTGCCTTGTTGACATCTACAGCGCGTTCTTTCAGGAAAATTTCTATCACGTCCACGGAATTTTTACGCATGGCCACGTGCAATGGTGTGCATCCATCTTTATCCACTTTGTATAGCGGATTTTTGCCTTCCCTGACGAGGATTCGCGCGACATCTGCGGCGTTCTTGTCCGCCGCAACGTGGAGACATGTGCGCCCACTCAAATCTTCCTTGCCGGCATGAGCGCCATTTTTCAACAAAAATCTGGTCGCATCAACTTCATTTCGCTCTGTCGCTACGTGCAATGGCGTCCATCCACGCCCATCGGTCACGTTCACATCCGCTTTGGCGTCCACTAAGGCTCGCATCGCGTCGCAAGCATTGTATTGCGCAGCGGTATGTAGAGGCGTCAATCCGTTATAGTCTACTTCATCCATGTCGACTTTCCCTTCCTCAATCAGCATACGCACCGTATCGGTGAAGTTCAATCCCGCCGCGAAGTGCAGAGCCGTCCATCCTTGAAAGTCGCGATCGCCCGCATTCGCCCCAGCTCGCAACAGGGTGCGAACCGCGTCGGACGCGCCGGCGCCAGCCGCGATGTGCAAAGGCGTGCATCCATCTTGATCATACGCGTTCACGTCCGCCAAGCCCTCATTCAGTAACACACGGATAACGGCGATCATGTTGTTGTGCGCCGCGATGTGCAGAGGCGCTGCACCGCCGCTCGTCGCCGCCTCCGCGTCGGCGTCGCACTCCTTCAAGAGCGCGCGCGCGGCGTCCGTCGCGTCGTACTGCGCGGCGACGTGCAGCGCCGTCCAACCCTCTTCCTCACCTCTCTCAACGTCTGCTCGACCCTCGTTTGTCAACACTCGAACGACATCGGACTCGTTCTGTTGCGCCGCCAAGTGCAGCGCGGTCCACTGGCTGCGATCGGTTTCATTCGCGTCGACGCCGCGTTCCGTCACCAGCATTCGAACGACGTCCACCGACCCGTTCAGCGCCGCCACGTGCAACGGCGTCAAACCATCCTTCGCGACTCTCCTCGCGACCGTCCTTCGCGTCTTGACGTGATTCGCGACGAGATATCGTCGCAACGCCGTCGCCAATTTCCCGGAGGCGTCGATTTCGGAACACTCGACATTCGCGTTCGCATTCGCGCCCACGGCGACGCTCGACGTCGACGTTCCCCGCGCATCGTTCACAGACGTCATATCACGCGTATTCCGTTCGTTCACGCGCGCGACGACGCGCGTCGACGAGTGAATTCCTCATTCATTAATTCGTCACCCATCATCAATCATTCATCTCCGCCCGCGTCGTCCGCCGCGGCGCCGCGCCGTTTCAAATACATTACACTCGCGATCGAGGCTACGAGAGACATCGAGAGACGATGCGCCGAAGATGCACGCTCATCGACGTCCACGTCGCGTTCTCGGCGATCCATCGCGCGTTTTGCTCGCGCGCGCGCGCCTCGCGGCTCTCTGGTTGCCCAGCGCGGCGAGATACGCCACGAGCGCGAGCACGGAGACGTCGACGACGCCCGCGAACGGGGAGACGTCTCCGGCCATCGCGGCTCTCGGCGCGAGAACGAACGCCGCGGTCGCGATCGAGGTCGCCGTCGCGCGCGCGTCGGTCGCGATCGTCGTCGTCGTCGTCGTCGTCTCGATGGCGCGCGCGCGCGCCATCGAGCGCGCGCGCGCCTCGACGCGTCGTCTCGAAACGCACCGTCCGCGGCCTCGCACCGCGCGCGCGGGCACCACCGTCGACGACGACATCGTCGGCGACGTCGTCGTCGGCATCGGCGGCGGCGTCGGCGGCGGCGACGCGCGGCGTCGCGCTTCGAGGGGCGACGTCGACCGAACGACCGAACGACCGAACGACCGACCGATGGATTTTTGGAGTGGTGCGCGCCTCCTATTTTTCAAAATGTTCGGGTCGTTAGTGTATATAAAGATTCAAACGTGAGTATCGTTGTGTTTGAAACAAACTCGCGCGGAGTCCCCCCGCGCACGAGTCGTGACCGGTCAGAGGAAAAAGAGCCGACCCTATCCACACGAACCGATCCGTCGCGAAAAGCCGGACGCGGGCGTCGACGCGACGGCGACGAGAGGCGCGCGCGACTTGGCGAGGCGCGACACATCGACGCGAGCGAGTGATTCGCGTGTGATTTAACCTTCGTTCGAACGTTGTTCATCGGCGCGAGCGTGAGCCGAAGATGTCGACGACGATGCGCGCGAACTTTGCGCAAAAGCAATCATCCGTCGCGGGCGCGCGCGTGCGAGGAAAGAACGTCAAGTCCGTTCGCGCGGCGCGAAGCGCGACGCGCGTGAGCGCGGGGTTGAACGTCGATTTGACGGGTAAGAAGGCGTTCGTCGCGGGTGTCGCGGACGACAACGGCTTCGGTTGGGCGATCTCCAAGGCGCTCTCCGAGGCCGGCGCGGAGGTCATCTTGGGTACCTGGGTCCCGGCGTTGAACATCTTCGAGACGTCCTACAAACGCGGCAAGTTCGACGAGTCTCGTAAGTTGAGCGATGGCTCCATGATGACGTTCTCCAAGATTTACCCGATGGATGCCGTCTTCGACGACATGGATGACGTCCCGGAGGACATCAAGACGAACAAGCGTTACGCCGGTAACGAAAAGTGGACCGTCAGCGAAGTCGCGAAGTGCGTCGAAGAAGACTTCGGTAAGATTGATATTCTTGTTCACTCCTTGGCCAACGGTCCGGAAGTCGCCAAGCCGTTGCTCGAAACCAGCCGAAAGGGTTACTTGGCTGCCATCTCCGCCTCTTCGTACTCCAACGTTTCCATGATCCAACACTTCGGTCCGTTGATGAACAAGGGCGGTGCGGCCATCTCTTTGACCTACCTCGCCTCCGAAAAGATCATCCCGGGCTACGGTGGTGGTATGTCCTCCGCCAAGGCGGCTCTCGAGTCCGACACTCGTGTGCTCGCGTTCGAAGCCGGCCGCAAGTGGGGTATCCGTGTCAACACCATCTCCGCCGGTCCGCTCGGCTCCCGTGCGGCCAAGGCCATCGGTTTCATCGACAAGATGATCAACTACTCCTTCGCCAACGCGCCGCTCAACGAGAAGCCGCTGGAAGCCATCGAAATCGGTAACACCGCCGCTTTCTTGTGCTCCCCGCTCGCGTCCGGCATCACCGGCGCCACCATCTACGTCGACAACGGCTTGAACAACATAGGTTTGGCGCAAGATGCTCGCTCCCTCGACTAAACGTCTCCACGCGAGCTAGGATTACTGCGTACAAGCATCGATAGAGTGTCGCGAGCTGCCTGGCTTGACGCAGTTGGGATTGAAACCGTGCATTTAATACCATCAGAGCCTCATTCATTTAGGGATTGAAACCGCGCGCATTCGTTTCATCCTCGATTTCGCTTTTTTCATCGTTCGCTTCGCCTCTTCGCGCGTTTGCACCCCTCGAGAGATGTCTTCGCGCTCTCTGCGGGCGGCCGGCGAAATGCCAGCCCTAGCAACACGCGGGTTTTACCGCAGACTACGTCGCGCATGTCCACGACGCACCTCCTCGTCACGCTGCGAAGAGGTACCGCCGGCAAGCCGAAAACTGTTCTCAGCACACTCGCTTCACTCGGTCTGCGTCGCACCAGAGACGCGCGCTTACTCCCGAACGACGAGGGCGTCCGCGGGAAGTTGAATCAAGTAAAGCACCTCGTGCGAGTGGAGACGCTCGAGGACGCGGAGAAGCGGTTAGCGGAGGCTGAAGCGAAACGCGCGGCGCGAGAACCCCTGACGGTGACGCACTGATGTTGCGAGCGGCGAGTTACGAATCTCTGAGCGGTTCCCTCGCGAAGAGCGAGACGTCGACCCGAAGGAACACTCGGGGAAAAGGCGGACAGAGTCGAAGAAAGGAAAGCAGAGGGAAGATGCGAGCGGTGTCGAGCTCGAGCGGTGCGTTTCCGACTGAGCAAGTATTGGAGGTGTGGCGCACGAGCGATGCGGTGGCGTTCGACGTGGACTCCACTGTGTGCATAGATGAAGGTATCGACGAGCTCGGCGTGTACGTCGGCACGGGCGAAAAGGTGGCAAGAATCACGAAGGAAGCGATGGAAGGAGGGCTTCCGTTCGGTGAGGCTTTGCAGCGACGATTAGAAGCGATGGCGATTTCGCGTGAACTGTTAGAAAGCTACGTGAAGGAGCACCCGCCAAAGTTTTCGCCTGGCATCAAGGAACTCGTCGCCAAATTGCACGCGCAAGGCAAAGACGTTCACCTCATTTCTGGTGGCTTCAGACAGATGATCGCCCCCGTCGCGACCGAGTTGGGGATTCCGAGCGAAAATGTCCATGCGAACACGATCGTTTTCAACGAAGACGGTTCGTTGAAGGGCTTTGACGACAAAGAGTTCACATCCCGTGCCGGAGGCAAGGCGGACGCCGTCAAGTTCATAAAGTCAACGAAAGGGTACAAACACGTCGTGATGATAGGTGACGGAGCGACCGATCTCGAGGCCAGAGTATCAGGCGGCGCTGACATCGTCATCGGGTACGGTGGCGCGCAGCGGCGAGAAAAGGTTGTTGCAGAGTCTGACTGGTTCGTAACCGAGTTTGATACTCTCGTCAACGCCTTATAGGTGACGCGTTCGCGCGCTAATTCTAATATAATTGAAGAAATTGTATACATCACCCGTGTCCATCTCCCGATTTCGTCGCTACCTTTCGTCTTTCTCGACGCACGTCTCTTCCCCGGCGCCGCGCCGACGAGAGCGAACAAAAAACCTCAGGCTCCATTCGCACTCGCGCGCGCGCACGGGCAGGGCACAGTTGTGTGCACCTGGTGCGCGCGCTCGAGCCGGCGGATCAGATGTCGTCACAACAAGCGTCCGGACGCGCGGACGTCGAGATGTCGAACGCTACGGGTGAAGAAACGACGTCGGCATCGAAGACTCGAGATTCCGACGAGTCCAAACTTCGCGTTGGAAAACTCGACGGGAAGACGGTGCACTTCGTCATCGAGAGCTCGTTCGTGGGCAATCAGATTGATCGATTGAAGCAGCAGATTGGGTATCTGCGCAAGCTTCGAGTGGGCGATCGATTCGTGCTTCCAGGATCGGGATCGAGCAGAGCTCGAAAGGAGAGGCATTTCGGCGCGGTGGACATCGGTGTCGGTCAGGGGTTGAATGTGAACGCGAAGACGTACTTCACCAACGCGGAGTGGATGTACGCGTATCGAGAACTACCGTTGTACGCGCATCTCTCGGACGTTCGCTCGACGGACTCGGTGAAGGCGAAGTTTGCGAGGAAGAGAGATGGAAGCGGACACGCGGAACTGACGCTGGCGGACGTCAACCAGGCTGTCGTTCGTCCCGTAGATAGTTTAGAGTGCGAAGCTAATCGAACGCTAGAGCGAGCGAGATTGACGGAGTTGGAGCGTTTGAACGGCGAATTGCGCGAACTTGAAGGATCGAGTGCAGTGAGTGATGTCGAGCGCAAACTTAAGCTCGAGAATCGCGTCAAGCAGCTCGAGTTGGTACACGTGCAGCGTCAAGTTCGGAATAAGCTCGTTCTCGAGCAACAGAAAATCATGAACATGACGGAACGCGCGTACAAGAAGATGGTTAAAGAAGATCTGAAGATATTATCAGAGAAAAAGAAACAGGCTGAGAAGAAGGAGAAACAAGAGCAAACCGCCTTCTTGCGCGCCGTCGTGGCCATGCGTAAACGCATGAATGAAGAAGCCAGTAGTGCGCGTGATGAACGCGTTTCCAGAAATAGGGCTATACTCAGAATGCACGAGAGGATGAACCGAGAGTTTATGCGGAAAGCTCGTGATGAGAATTCAGAACGCTTAATGCGCTTGGAGGCGCTCAAGGCGAACGATTTAGCCGCATATCGCGAGTTGCTCGCGGAAGCGAGAGGACGTGAGACAGACATGGGAGGTGAGGGTGAAGGCGATAAATATGAGGCTTTGACACAATTCTTGAACGCAACCGAAACGTATTTAACCAAGCTTGGAAGTAAAATAGCCGCCGTGAAGATTGAACAAGCTCGCTCAGAGGCTGCCGCTGCTGCCGCCACTGAGGCGGAGGCGAAGGGCCTCTCTGAAGATCAAATCAAAGCCATCGCGGAAGATGCGGCAAAAGACGCAGCGCTTGAGAAGGGTGAATCGATCTTGGACGGTGCCGCCGATGGTGGAGATACAAAGGAGAGATACTACGCGATGGCGCATAGCACGCAAGAGATCATCACTCATCAGCCGCGCATGCTCACCTTTGGTCAACTTCGCGATTATCAGCTAGTGTCTTTACAGTGGATGGTGTCGCTGTACAACAACAAGTTAAATGGTATTTTAGCAGATGAGATGGGCCTAGGGAAGACCGTTCAGGTGTGCTCGCTGATTGCGTATCTGTTTGAAAGCAAGCAAAACTATGGTCCGCATCTCATCATCGTACCAAACGCGGTCATCGTGAACTGGAAAGCAGAAATCAATCGCTGGCTACCGAAATTGTCTTCTGTGTTTTACGTCGGTTCTAAGGAAGCTCGGGCGAAAATCTTCCAGCAGCAAGTCCTGCAACTTAAATTTAACGTGTTAGTCACCTCGTACGAGTTCATCATGCGAGATCGGTCAAAGCTGAGCAAAGTGGCATGGAAATACATCATCATCGATGAAGCACAGCGCCTGAAAGATCGTGAAGGGCGATTGAGTCGGGATTTAGACAAGTTCAGGGCGCAGCGACGATTGCTTCTCACTGGTACGCCGCTACAAAATGAACTATCCGAGTTGTGGTCTCTTCTCAATCTTTTGTTACCAGAGGTGTTTGATTCGTCAAAAGTATTTCAAGCGTGGTTCGGCAATTCAAAGGGCGGCGAAGGCGACGGAGAGGATTGGATAGAGCGAGAGAAGAAGGTGATCGTCATCAGTCGATTGCATCAAATCCTCGAACCTTTCATGCTGAGACGTTTGGTTCAAGACGTCGAGAGTAAACTTCCGCCTCGCATCACCGTGGTGGTTCACTGTCCTTTCAGCGCCTTCCAGTCGACTTGTTACGATTGGGTGCGCAAAACCGCTACGATCCGCGTTCAACCCGGTACCAGATTGGGTCTCGCCGCGCAGCAAAACTTTAGAGGCTATTTGCCGATTCAAAATCGAGCCATGGAGCTGCGCAAGCTATGCAACCATCCAATATTGAGCTACCCACCGGAGAAGGGCGGCGATTTCCGCGGTCCGGATCTCATACGCGCATGCGGAAAGTTATGGATCTTGGATAGGTTACTGATCAAGTTGCAACGATCAGGTCATCGCGTGCTCTTATTTTCCACGATGACGAAACTCCTCGACTTACTGGAGACGTACCTCCAGTGGAGATGGAACACGCCGGATGGACAAGACTTGAAGTATTGCCGCATCGACGGGACCACATCTCTCGAACAGAGAGAGATCGCCATCAATGATTTCAACGCGCCGCACAGCGACAAGTTCATCTTCTTGCTCTCCATCAGAGCAGCCGGACGTGGGTTAAACCTGCAGACCGCGGACACGGTGGTCATGTACGATCCAGATCCAAATCCAAAGAACGAGGAACAAGCCATCGCTCGCGCACATCGCATCGGTCAAAAGCGAGAAGTGCGCGTCATTCACTTTGAAGCCGTCGATGACGATATCAGCGCGAAGACATCAAAGGGTAAGAAGACAGAAGTGGGATGGGGTGGTCCAAACAGAAGTTACTGTGAATCACTCGAATCGTCCGTGCGAAACGTCATTCAGAAACAGAAAATCGAAATGGCCGCCGAGATTGTAGATGCGGGTAGATTTGATGGCCAAACCACTCACGCAGAACGTCGTGAGACGCTTGAGAATCTCTTGTCGAGTCAAGCGAATGGTAAACGGGCGGAAGTCAATGTTCCTCCGCTCAAGGAACTCAATGGTAAGGTCGCTCGATCGAAAGAAGAATGGGAATTGTTCAATCGATTGGATGAAGAGCTCGATTGGCCGGGTGCGCTGATGAGCTCCGCGGAATGCCCGTCTTGGATCAAATATACTCAGGAAGAGATCGACCAGGCTGTCTTTGCGAGTAGCAGAGCAGCGCAAACGAGTGTCAGCGAAATTAATGAAAACATGGGCCGTGGCGCTCGTAATGCCATAAAGTCAGTCAACTCATCAGTTTGGAGTCACGAGGAACGCGACGCGAGTGATTTCATCGATAGGACAGGCATCACCGGCGAAGATGAGGATGACGAAGAAGAGGATATCATTCGAGAAGGTTCCATGGAGGATATCGGTGATATCGACATCGGGGCGCTTGGCGCCGACGATGATGAGATCGATGACACGACCACCATGAATACCGCCGAAACTGCAAACACCGCCGAGGAAAGCGATGATTTGAAAACTGCGATAAAACGTCATGCATCCGAATTGGATGAGAATAGTAAGCGATTGCGAAACGAATAGCGACGTTGTAGATATCGTTGGATCAATTTACAAACATTCTAGAACTTCATTCGATTCAAATCGCCTCTTTTTCACGCGCTTCAGCAGCCTGGAGAAGCTCGACGACTTCAGACACAAAGCGCTGTGCGCTTCTGTTAGCCGCGATGGTCGGTATTATCACTTCGCGAAGGAGCGTGCGTTTCTTCTCGCCGAGAATTTCAGATTCCCACGTGTCGACCGAGGTGGTCGCACTCAGTGGACCGAGGAACTCTGCACAAATCTCGCGCAGTTGAGGTTCGGCACCGACAAAAGCAGTGCGCGGATCATCTCCGCATTCGTTTGCCAAATGGCGCACGTACGCGGCAAGCCAAGGTCGGTATTCGGACGTAGAGGAGAGAATCGACGCGCCAGAGATGAGAACTTCTAAGTGTCTTCCAGTTTCTCGACCAGCCGTTTGTCCACTCGATTGCAAAAGAGCAGATGGTCCCATGTGGGCAGCGGCGCGCGCAGCGCCGATTTGCAGTGCTTGCACTTCTCCGACTCCAGAGCTACCGGGCTGACGGATGCGAGACGTGAACTCAGATCGAAGGAACGATTGATCCGCAACTCGCGCCCACGTTTTCAAACCACTGTGGTACACGTAGGCATGACCGTTTGTGAACGTGAAGATCGGTGCTCCCGATTTGGACAAACGAACTTGGGACAAAGCCACTCCAGAACGCCCCGACGTACGCACGAGCGCCGAGCAATCAGCTTGGAGTGCGCAAGTTTCTTTACCCGGAGTGACGTTCCAAACGAGAAGCTTGTAATCTCTGGTGACGATCAGCAAGGATGCATCATCCTGACCCGATACCACGAAGGCGGCGCTGTCTGGCAAAAGCAAAGTCGGCATGTATCGACGACCAGACGGAGTGTAAAGCTGCAATGAACCATCTTCAAAAGCGACGGCGCTGAAGTACTTGTTACCACTTGCGTGAGTCGCCCGACGATCGATACGATCCGTCCACTTGATCTTGCCTGCTTTAGAGCACACCAACTCGACAGCTCGCTCTTGGTTCTTTGCTTCAAGAAGAAGAGGCGCGCGGTCTTCGCTATTCTCTTCGGCGTCTAAATCTGGAGCCACAAGCTGCACGTGAAGAGTACCGGGAGGTGGCGCGACTGGAAGCGGCGCGGGCGCGCCCAACGCCGTCGTTGCGATCTGCTGACGCGGCGCCGCACTTGGAGCTGCCGCAACTGCCGGCGGAGTTTGCTGTATTTGAGTCGGCTGCAGCGTCACCCGCTTCGCAGTCGGCTGGTCAAGAGAACTCTGGAATCCATCTCCCCCATTAACTGCCGTCGGTTCTATTCTACGTTTCAATCCGTTCGCTTGACCAGATGGTTGAGGTTCAGGTTGTGTGTTCGTCGGCAGCGGCTGGAGCTGGATGCGCTGCGGCGCCTTGACCGGTGTACCGGCGGATGGACCAGTCGCCGCAACAGGAACGATACGTCGACGACCATCGTTACTGATAGTTTCACGCTGCGCAGAAATCGTCGCTACACTAGTTTGTGTGTTGCCATTTTTACTACGGATGGGTGCCGGTTGAATGCGTTTTGGCGGAGGAGGAGTCGATTGCGTCTTGTTTGCCAAATCATCAAACTCTCGAGGCGCTTCAAATCCAAGCAAAGTCGGATCCTCGAGCATCGGCGCTCGATTGCGACGAATATCACCGTACGTTTCCGACAAGAACGCTTCCGCGGCGGCGTCATCCAACTTGTCTCCTATTTCTGCGCGATCAAATGTGAAAGTGCACAGCGTGCCGTCGGTGCTGCAAGCGAGCAAAGTGTATCCATCCGGAGTCCAGCACAAATCAACCACCGATTGCGAGAAACACTTGCGAACGATGCACACTGGTTTCGGTCTATTCGTCGTCCAGATGGTCAACTTGCAGTCTTGTGAACCACAGGCGATGACGGTGTGCAACTTTTCTCGCTGTTGATCCTGGAACAAAACTGGAGAAAAACGAACGGCGACGACCGGTCCCTTGTGTCCGACGAAATTGAAGTTATCGCCCCACGTTCCTCTTTCCAACGCCGCGGCCGTGTGCGATGGCTTTTTATACGCGTTACACGTCGTCACCGCCTTACCATCCGGACTCCAGCACAATCTCATAGAAAACGTTGCGCCCATGGACGCCTGGTACGGTTCTTCAACCTTCGCCACCTGCGTCCAATCGTCCGTACGCCAGATGATGCACGTTTTATCGTCACTTTGCGTCGCCAAAAACTTTCCGATGGGATCCCACGCCACGCCCTTGACGAAACTCGTGTGTCCGCGAAGCGTCGTAATCTGGTTACCCGTGCGACAGTCCCAAATCACCACCAAGTTATCTAACGAACACGTCGCGAGCATAGAATCGTCCGGAGACCACGCTATGTCGATAACATCCGAACTGTGTCCTCGATACGTCGCCGCGATGGTCCAATTCTCCACGTTCGGCGCGTCCGTGCTTCCGAACACCGACTTTCCCGGTCCGTCTCGCAGCGCGTACACCAGCACGCTCGTATCCGTCGACCCGCTCGCCAGGTACCTCCCATTCTTCGAGAACCTCACGCAATTCACCGGACCGAAGTGATCGCTCAGCGTCGCCAGGCACTTGGGCGCCCCCTCATCCGCCTCCACCTCTCGCTCGAGCGCGCTCGCCAGCGCCCACACCTTGACCTTTTGATCGCCCCCAGCCGTGGCGAATCTCGTGCCGTCCGGCGCCGCGTCCACCGAGAAGATGGGCGCGCCCCCATCGTGCGCGACGAATTCGGGTTTATACACCACCACCATCACCACTCTCGCGCGCGCGCTCCCTCGCACGATCTCCCTCGCCGACGAGTCGCGTCGAGTCGCGCGCGCATCCTCCGTCGTCGCGTCATTTTCAAATCACATCACATCACATCGTCACCTCGACCTCGACCGCGCTCGATCGATCGATCGATCGATCGTCATCCGTGGACATC
>Ga0208277_1001828_pt1 | contig 12318 bp, 7 predicted proteins | sample ETNtaG_5_FD_185782 | JGI IMG/M metagenome (GOLD analysis project Ga0208277, IMG submission 185782) | Marine microbial and viral communities from oxygen minimum zone, Eastern Pacific Ocean - ETNP201406SV205 (SPAdes) (version 2) | ecosystem: Environmental > Aquatic > Marine > Oceanic ...
CATCTTGGTGGAACGTTTTCGACTTTTTAGTCGTCTCCACGTCCATCGTCGGCATCGCCATGGAGTCCGGACAGGGCGGAAGCGCATTCCGTGCCTTGCGCATTTGCAGAATTTTTCGTATGGTCAAGAAGTGGAAGTCGCTCAACACGCTCTTCCAAACGCTCGTCATGACGATTCCCGCGCTCGGCAACATTTCGTTACTCTTGGCGCTCTTATTCTTCATCTACGCCATCCTGGGCGTACGGCTCTTCGGAAAACTCGCGTACGGTCCGGCGCTCAATACGCACACGAATTTTAAGACGTTTGAAAATTCCCTCGGCGTGTTGTTGCGTTCGCTTACCGGCGAGGGATGGCAAGAGATCATGTACGACTGCATGAACCAACATGACTGCGACTCATCGGTGGATTGCGCCATCGGCACGTGTTGCGGAAATTCCTTCGCGCCCATCTATTTCGTCAGTTTCGTCACTTTCACCTCCTTCATCATCGTCAACCTTCTCATCGCCGTTGTGCTCGACAATTATTCGTGGAGTCAAAAGAATTCCGAAAACCAAGAGGTGACGCCGAGCGACGTGAAATTCTTCCGACGCGTGTGGAAAAAATTCGATCCCGATCTCACTGGTTTCATCAATCCGGTGGACATTCGAGGCGTCATCCTCTCCACGCCGCCACCGCTCGGGATGAAGGGTAAGCGCATCAGCGACTTGGGCATGCTCAACTTTGTGCGTTCGCTTCACCTGCCGGACGGGGCGCGATACATTCACTACACGGAACTCTTGCAGTCGGTCACGGCGAGAGCGATGGGGGTGAACACCGAGTATCTCCCTCGCGAGATTCGTTTCGAACTCGAAGAAGAACGCAAGGCCGCAAAACGCGCGTCACTCCATCGCGTGCGAGCTCGCGTTCGTCATCGGGTGAAAAAAGCGTCCAGGCAACACTCTGACGACGAAGACGACGTCCTCGAGTCTGAATTCGTCAGAGAACTCTCGGCCGTGAGCAGCGGTCCGAGCTTTTCGCGACTACAATTACGCGACCTAAACGGTGAACCGGTGTCGCTCGCCGTCCTTCTCGTCGTGTTAAAGCTCCAACGAAACTTCAGAGCGCGCCGCGAGCGAAGGCTCGCCGCGAAAAACAAAAATCTGTGGAGCGACGCCATCGCGCACCGATCGCTCTCTCGCACATCGTGGGACGAACGGGTGCGACGACACGCGCAATCAGACGCGCACAGAACCGCATGAACCATCATCCATTAGCGCACACCGCACGCGCGCATAGATAGCTTTCGTAATAGCGCACTCATAATACTAGCTCTCGGGCTCGAAAATCCCATCACGTCGAGTGGCGATGACATCTTGTCCTCATCTGTCGACGCATCGAGACTCGCGACTCGACGCGCGCGCGATCATGACGACGACTCGACGAGGTTCGTCTCGATCCCGTCTCGCGCGACGCGCGTTGGCGTTTCTTCTCGTCGCCGCGTGCGCGAACGTCGCCCGCGCGATCGAAGGCAAATGCTCGGCGTGTCGAGCCGTCGGTAAATCTCTCGCGCGAGCGCTTCGTGAGGACGCCGAGAGCGCCGATCAAAAGGTGGTGGACATGCGGGGACGATTGGACAGCCGTGGGAAGCGGTACGGGAAGCGAATCTCGTACAAGACGAGCGAGTTGAGGTTCGTGGAGATTCTCGAATCCGTATGCGACGACGACGTCGGCGAGTATCAGTTTCACGAGGAGACGAACCGTTGGCGGATCCCGCCGAATCCGGTGAAAAAGATTAGAAAGGAGCGAGGCAAACAGATGAAGAAGGAGATCATCGGGTACTGTCATCGTGTCATCGAGGAATCGGAGGAGACGTTGCAATCCGCAGTGTACGATGAGAAAATCGACGAGACCAACGTCGAGGAGTTCTTGTGTCGCAACGTGAGCGCGACGTGCGACGCGTCCGTGAACTTTACCGCGGAAGAGCCCAAGGAGAATGATTACTATCACGACGAAAAGGCGGAACAGGAAGACGAAAAGACAAAGCAAAAGGCCAAGGCTCCGAAGAGCAAGAAAAAGTCGAACAAGTCTACCAAAACGAGCAAGGAACAAAAGGAACTCTGATGAGCTCCGGAACTCCGATTCGGATGATTCCTTCGAGCAAGCGATTAACAGTGGTGCAAAACAAGTAGCATTAGCTGCGCCAAGATGATTGGGTTATTTATTTCTATTATTCCATGTTCTATGAATCTACACAAATTCTCACCTTCGCCTCGGCGACCGCGAGTACGATCGCGAATACGAATCACTCGAATACGAATCACTCGAGTAATCGCGTTTGCTGCGCTTTCTCCTGGAAGACTTTTTACTCTTCTTCTCCTTCTTCGACTTTTTCTCCTTCTTGCGCTTCTTCGAGTCCTCGCGTGCGCGAGTCGGCGACCCGCCCTCGGCTCGCAACCTGTTGACGAATTCTCCGCTACCGAACATCATGCCCGACGGCGCGGCGGCGCGTTCCCCGGCTTCGGCGTCGCCCTCGCCGTCCAAGAGAAGTTCGTACTGCTTACCACCGCTGCCGTACTGTTTCACATCTCCAGCGTGGTGCCCCCACTGGATCGCGCCCGCTTGCACCGTCTCTCCCGCGTCGGCACCGACGGGACGATACCTATCCCCGTACCCGCCGCCGCCACCGCCTCTGAACGGGGGATCGTAACTCAGATTATTCGGATCCAAATCTTCCCCGGTTCCCTGATCCACGTTTTTCATCGAAAGACTCACGCGCGGCGGCCCACCGTCTTGTCGCTCGACGTCGACGACTTTCACCCACACGTCGTCGCCCTCAGCGACGACGCCAGAGATTATTGAAATCTTCTCCTCGTCGTCCACGTCTCTCGGCACGTCCAAATACTGCGAAATCTGCGATCTGTGCACCAACCCTCCCCGTCTGAACCCTCTTATTTCCACGAACACGCCCACGGGCTTCACCGAGCGACACTTACCCTTGTACACTTTATGCAACTCTGGGTGAAACGCGGGCGCGCCGCTCGCGTTCCCACCGTCCCCGGTCCCGAACCTCGGGCGTTCACCGCCTCCATTCGCGCCATCGTCCGCCCGGGAGCGTCGTCTCTCGAGCATCTTCGTCCCGTCCGGGTCTAAATCCGCCCCCGTCTCTTGGTCGGCGGTGCTCGCGTCGAGCGACACTCGCCACTCTCCCGGACGCTTGTCATCCTCTCGCACGCTCGTCACCTTGGCGTACACCCCGCTCCCGATCGGAAAGAAATACTCGAGCGCGTGTTTGATCGCCTCATCGTCGTCGTCCGCGCTGAATCGCACGTCGTCGCCGCAATTGTCTCGATGTAAGAGCGCATCCTTCCCACGCGCCGGCGCACCGTCCACGCGCACGAACACCCCGAACGGACGCACGCCGCGCACGACGCCGCGCACGACGTTACCCACCGCGTGCGGGTACGCCTCCGTCGACATCCCCTCGCCCGGGGCCGACCGGGACCCGTCACAATCTGACGCGTCGATCCATTTCATTTTCTCTTCGCGCCGAGACACCGCGCGCCCTTCTTCATGTCCGACGATCCCGGCCCGTCCAACGCCGCGCGCGCCAACGCCAACTCCCCCAGCGTCAAGCGCATCCTCCGCGAGATCCGCGAGCTCGCGGAGAGCGCGCGCGAGGACGAAACCTTCGTCGCCGAACCGTCCGAGGATGACATCTTCGATTGGCACTTTGCCCTCTTCGGGCCTCCGGGCACGCCGTTCGAGCGCGGCATCTACCACGGGCGCATCGTGTTGCCTCCGGAGTATCCTTTCAAACCGCCGTCGTTCGTGCTGCTCACGCCGAACGGACGATTCGAGACGAACACGAAGATTTGTCTGAGCATCTCGCAGCACCACCCAAAGCAGTGGCAACCGAGCTGGTCGATACGGGCGGCGCTGACGGCGATACGGGCGTTTTTCCCGACCCCGCCCGAGGGCGCGGTCGGGTCGTTGGATTGGAGCGACGACGTGCGCCGAGAGTTGGCGGAAAGGAGTTGGCGAGCGAGAGAGCCGACGTTTACGCACGGGAACGAGGCGCGCCGCGCGCTGAGCGCGAGCGTGCACGATAGAATGTTAGAGCGGATGGAGCGCGTGATGCGAAAGGAATTGGGGAACGAGGCGAGAGAGGATGCGGAGAGGAGTGATGAGGCGGAGACCGCGGTGAGGGAGGCGGACGCGCGCGAGGAGGACGGGAACGCGGAGGCGCGCGACGACGACGCGAACGCTCCGGAGACGAGCCGCGCGGCGAACGACGCGAGCGAATCGCCGTCGCTCGCGACGCCCGCGCCCGTGGTCGACGTCGACGAGACGATCGAGACGCAACCGACGCGGGACGGCGAGCGCGACGACGTCGACGTCGCTCGAGGCGACGAGGACGAGGATCCGCCCAGACCGGTGACACCCGTCGACGCCACCGAGCGTCGCGCGCGCGTCGCCGCGCGCGCCGAAGAACTCGCCAAGACGAAGCGTCAGCTCGACGTCACCGCGTGGTCGCTCGTCGCCGCCATAGTCGCCATACTCGTCAAGCGCGTCATCGTTCACTCGATCATCGTCGCGTTGGAGAGTTGAGACGGCTTTTCGCTTTGATTGTGACGACGACGCCGACGACGACCCCCGTCGACCCACACACCTCGCCTCGGCGACCGCGCGCGCGTCATGTCGCTCGCCGCATGCGCCGCCACCGCCCCCGCGCGCGCTCGCGCGCCCCGCGACGCTCTTCCGCGTCGCACGACGGCGTCCCCGTCGACGCCCCGCGCGAGCCGACAGAGGATAACGGCGGCCGCGATCGCCGCCGACGCGTCGACGACGCCGCTGCCGCTCCTCGACGACGCGCGCGCGTACACGCACGTGTCTCCGGGCGTGTGCGACGCGTGCGAGACGTCGAGAGAGGCGCGAGAGGCGTGGGTGGCGCTGTTGTTGGGACAGCTTCCGAGTCACGTCGCCAACGCGGAACGCACGCGCGCGTATTTGCGAGAGGATGATTCGTACGTGGCCAAGTACGAGCGATTCGAGAAGATGTATGAGAGGTATCTTCGAGACGCGGTCGAGCGAGAGGACGGCGCGGCGAGCGAGCGAGGGGTCGGGGACACGCTGATGGATATGGTGGAGGAGAAGGAGCGTCTATTGCGACGATGCGGATTGGAGGATATGTTTTTAGGATTGAAGGCGAACGAGAATGAGATTTGTTTGGCGCTGTACCCGGAGATGTGTCGGGCGATCGATGGAATGGAGGGATCGCGCGAGCGCCTGTGCGCGGTGATTGAGGCGGCGTTGGCTGGGAATTTATTCGACGCCGGCGCGGCGGCGGCGGTGCAAAACGTGGCGTTTTGCGACATCGAGCAAACGGCGTGCGATTTCCCAGAGGATGAACAGAAGCGATTCAATTTAGACGCCGCGCAATTATTCGCGACGTTCGCCAAGGCACAGGCAAAAGTGGTGCGACCGGAAAACGGATGGAGATTTGACAGTTTCGACGCCGTCGAGTCGCGTCTCCACGGCGACGCGCCGTGGACTCGCGTCTTAATCTTCTGCGACAACGCCGGTGCGGACACCATGGGCATGGTTCTCCTCGCCCGACACCTCGCGTCCACCAACCCTCACACCGAGGTCGCCCTCGTCGCCAATTCATCCGCCGCGTTGAACGACATCACGTACGAAGAATTACGTCTCTTCGTATCCTCGTGCGCCGACGCCGACGCCGTCCTCCGCGACCTCATCGCGCACGACCGCGTGCGCTGCCTCCCCTCGGGCGCCACCTCCACCCTTCTGGACCTCTCCCGAGTCTCCACCGCGCTCGCATCGTACGTCTCCTCCACCGACGCGTCCCCGAGCGACTGGCTCGTCGTCCTCGACGGCATGGGTCGGTCGCTCGAATCCAACTGGAACGCCGCCGGGTACATGTCCCCGGGCGTCGACGTGCTCTCCCTCGCCATGGTGAAGAGCGAGATCAACGCTCGCAGACTCAACGCCGAGATGTACGATTGCGTCGTTCGCCTCAACACCGCCCCGAACGCGTCTTCATGAATACGCACGCGTATCGCGTCGCCGCCTCAGAGCCGAACGCGTCGTCAATCAATCATGCGCAGCCTTCTCGCGCGACGCGTCCCCGCGCTCGTCCTCGCGCGACGTCGACCGCGAGACCGATCGACTTTCCGTCGCTCGCGCGTCTCCACGACGCCGCCCGAGGCGACACCCGCCGACGTCGACGCCGTCATTCGTCGCTCGGACCCACACCATCGCGACGACGTCGCGCGCGCTGTCGAACGCGCCGAGCGCGCGCGGGATCGATGGACGCCGGAGACGACGGGATTTTTAGACCCGGGGGCGATGGCATCGGTGGAGGAGGCGGTGCGCGCGGTGTGCGGAGACGAGGTGGTGGTGCGCGCGTGGGGAGGATTTTCGTCGGCGGAGCGACGGCGCGCGACGATGACGCGGGCGGAGAGCGTCGATGATGAGGCGATGGAGACCACCGTGCGCGCGCTGCAGGTGGAGGGTAACTTTATGTTTGACGCGGCGACGCACCGAGATTTTTTAGGGGCGATATTGGGGACGGGAATCGCGAGAGAAAAGATTGGCGACGTATTGATTCGAGGCGAACGCGGCGCCGACGTCATGACGACGCCGGAGATGTGTGAATTTTTAACCACGGCGTTGACGTCGGTGCGCACGGTCAAGGTGACGGCGAGCGAGGTGGATGTGTCCGAGTTACGGGTGCCGACACCCAAGGTGGAGGAGATCAACACGTCCGAAGCGTCGACTCGGTTGGACGCCCTCGGGAGCGCCGGGTTTCGCGTTTCGCGTTCGAAATTCGCGAGCCACGTGGCGTCGGGCGACGTCAAGGTGAATTGGAGAGAAGTTACGAAGGGCAGACATGACTTAAGCGTCGGGGACGTCATCTCGTGTCGCGGGAAAGGTCGCGTTGAGGTTCAAGACATTCGTCCGGCGAGAAAAGAGGGACGGTTCGCGGTGCGTTTGCTTCGATTCGTGTAGCGCTCGATTCGATTCGTGTACAGTACTGTGAATTCATTCCATCATTCAATCATTCAATCAATCAATCAATCGTGTCCGTCTTCGTCCGCGTTCGGTCGTGGATTCCAGTATCTCGGTAACGGCGGCGCCTCGTCCGCCGGCGGCGCGTCTTCGTCCATGGGCGTCGGCTCGTCGGTCGCGTCTCGGGCGTTTTCGCGTCCCTCGCCCGGTTCACCATCCGTCTTCGCCGCCGCTTCCTCTCGCGCCTTCCTCTTCATCTGTCGCGCGAGCGCTTCTGGATCCTTCACAAAGTCCGGATTCTGCCACACCGGAGCGCCCTTGGGCGTGATGCCGTCGCCGCCCTTGCGAGTCGCCCTGTCGCTCCCAGAGTCGGACGGTCCCGCGGTCGTCGTCGTCGCCGTCGCCGCCGGTGCCGCCGGTGCCGCCGCGCCGGACGACGAGGAGTTCGCGCGCTCGTTTCGAGCCTTTTCAATCTCTTGACACTGCGCCACGAGTTGAGGATCGAGCGCGGACGCCATCTGGGCGATAGTGTCTTCCAGCGCGTGCGCCTTGCTCAACATTTGTCGACCGTCAGTGTCGTCGGTTCGCTCGCCCCAGTACTGGTGCGCGCTCTTGGTGATGAGATGCACGTCCTTGAGGAAGGCGTCGATGGTGAGATACTTTTCGCTGTCAACCTTCCAGAGGAGCGTGGACAAGTCCATGGGCTCGTCGACGCGCTGCGAGTATCCGGGCAACTCCTCGTCGTTGATGGGCGCCGCGAGAAGATTCCACGTCTTTTTATACAAGAGTCTCGTGACGACGTCGCGCAGGAACATCCTCTGCTGACGAAGCGCGTGATTCTCGGCGGCGATGGTGGCTTGCGACACGCGTCTCGCATCGCGCTTGAGCGATCCTCCACTCTCGTCTCCGGGACGAGGCGCGCGAGCGAGCACTTCTCTCCTGCGCGCCGAACCTGGAGTCTTACCGTCGACGAGCTCGCCTCGAGACGCGGCGACGTCTTTTCTCTGCGCGATGTTGAACGCGGCGTCGCACAGCGGCGCGAAGAAGTCGGTCAACGACTCCGCGTCGTACGTGTCGGGCATCGTCACCGGTTTCCATCGCACCGAGGCGAAGGACGCTCGCAAATCGTCGTCGAGCGCGTCCACGCTCGCGACGTCCGCCGTGGTGAGGAGCATCACGGGTAAATCCGTGGGGATATCGCGGAGGAGCGTCGTGAGCGCCGCGCGAAGCGTCGGCGTCGAACTCTCCCACCACAGTCGAATCTCTGGCAGGTAGAGCACCGAGGGCGCCGCGCGCCGCGCCTCCGTCACGGCGGCGACGAGAGCCTCCTCCGGAGTTCGACCCGAATCGCCGAGGAGCGAAGGCATGCCGATGGCGTGCACTGGAAACTGTTCGAGCGCGTGTAAAAGCGCCGACGTCAACTGATTGTAACCGCTCGTCTCGGCACCATGAATGCACAGAGCCGTGCGCTGACACGGCGGTCGTCGCATGAATTCCAACGCCGCGGTGGCGGCTGATTCGCTCGGCGGGGCGCCAGCGGCGTCGTCTCCCGCGGCGGCTTGCGCGAGAATGTCCTCGTCCTCTTCCTCGGCGATTTCATCGACGATTTGACGCGCGCCAGAGTTGATACCCACCGCTTCTCCGTCGCCCTCCGAGGTGATGAAGGCTGCCGGAGGAAATGTCTGACGAATGTTTTCCAAGCATCGCTCCAAGACTTTTTCGAGCAACGGTATTTGCAGAGGAGTGAGCGGACGCGCGTGCGTCCTCGCCGCTCGATGCGACGCCGGAACTATGGCGGCGAGCGCGGCTCTGAAATCTGCGCGACTCGGGACGACTTGCTTTGGATCGATGTTCAAACGCTCGTCGCTCTCATAAATTTGCGGATATCGACGGCGAAGCGCGTGCACGGCGGCTTCGGTGCACAGCGCCTTGAGATCGGCGCCGCAATACCCGACGCACTTGGCGGCGAGATCGTCGATCAACGCGTCGGAGGGTCGTTGTTCCCACGCCTTGGTGTGAATGCGCAGAATCTCGCCGCGCGCGCGAACGCCGGGCAACGGAAACGCGAGTTCGCGGTCGAATCTTCCCGGTCTTCGCAACGCGCCATCGATGGAATCGACTCGATTCGTGGCGCCGAGGACGACGACGCGACCTCGGTTATCCAAGCCATCCATCAGCGCCAAGAGCGTCGCGACGAGAGAGTTGTGAATCTGGTCCGTCTTGCTCGATCGCACGGGTGCCAAACCGTCGAGTTCGTCGAAAAAGATGATGGCCGGTTGACGTTTTTGCGCCTCTTCGAACAGCAACCTGAGCTGTCTTTCGGATTCGCCCACCCACTTTGACAAGACATCGGCGCCTTTACGCATGAAAAATGCCACCTCCGAACCCGCGCGCGAGCACGACGCCGCGAGCGCGCGCGCGATGAGCGTCTTACCGGTGCCCGGCGCGCCGTACAAGAGAACGCCTCGCGGAGGAGACATTTTAAACCGCGCGAACACCTCGGGGTACAAAAGCGGTAGAAACACCATCTCTTTCAACGCGTCGACGTACTTGTCCAAACCGCCCACGGATGAGAAAGAGAGCGTCGGATCGACGGTGACCGGCGTGATCTCCGCATTCACGTCGGGACCGTTCGGCGGCGCCGCCGAGGAGGGTCCTCCGGCGGCGCCAGAGAGAGGATACGCGGGCGGCGCCTTGAAGGCGTCCATCGCGCCCGCGCCGAGATTAAACTCGCCGTCGTCCGAATCCTCGGAATCATCGATCCATCGTCCAGAAGTCTGTCGCCTCGATCGACGATCCCCCCTCGATCTCTTGTCTCTGTCGTCTTTCCACACGACGCCGCGGCGTCGATCGAAGAGTCCGGGTCTATCGCCGTTCGCGCCGTCGTTGGTCTCGCGTTCCCTCTCCGGCGGCACGTATCTGTCCCGCGGCGGTCCACGAGCGCGTTGCGGATACGTCTTGTTCTGCACGCCGATATCCTCCTCGTCCGTCTCGTCGTCGTCGTCGTCGTCGAGCTCTGGCTCTTCGTCGTCGTCGCCTTCGCCTCGGCGTCGTCTCGCGGTAAACGTCGGCGAAAGTCTATTCACGTTGCCGCGAGCGCGCGTGCTTCTTCGAACGGGTTCATCATCGCTCTCGTCGACGATGAATTCATCGTCGTCGTTTTCTTCTTCTTCTTCTTCGATGAATTCATCGTCGTCGTCGTCGTCTTTGAATTCGTCTTCTTCGTCTTGGTCGTACCTCTTTCGAGGTTTATTTTGTTGTCTCGTCGACCGTCTCTTCTCTCGCTTCACGAGCGTCGTCCCGTACGACGTCGTTCTCGTTCGCTCGTCGTCGTCGTCGTCGTCGTGTTCGTCGTCGTCGAGTTCGTCCCCATCATCATCGTCCCTGACGTCCTTCTCCTCCTCCTCCTTCTCCTCCTCCTCGGTATCGCTCGCCAACCCTCTCGTCGCTCGTCTCTTCCTCGATCTCCGCGTCATCTCCTCGTCCCTCCTCGACGCGTCGTCGCGCTCTGACACCATCCTCCTCCTCGTCGTCGTCTCGTCTCTTCCCATAATCTCATCTCGGGCTGTCCTCGCGTCGGTTTGAAAATGGAAATGAAAAAGTGACCCATGGATGGAATGAGGGAATGGGGAATGGGGAGTGCGCGACGGGCGAGCGCGAGAGGCGGAGGAGCGGACGACGTGGGACGGTCGTCGCGCGATGGCGACGTCGTGCGCGCACGTTCGAGCCTTCGTGGAGACGCGCCGAGATGAAATCGAGGCGATGATGCGCGCGAGTCGCGGTGGGGGCGAGTCCGACTCCGAGTCCGAGTCCGACTCCGACTCCGAATCCGAGGACGCGTGGACGCACGCGTGCGCGACGTGCGCGACGACGTGTTCGACGGCGCGAGAGATGCGAGACCACGCGCACGAGGTGTTTTACGATCGAGCGAGAGAGGCGCTGACGTGCTCGAGGTGCGCGGCGGCGGGGACGGCGGCGGCGGCGTTTCCGCTGCGAGACGCGTTCGCGCGCGGGGGCGAGCTCCCGCGGGGGCTGAGAGGGAGCGTAAACATGGGGAATACGTGTTTCATGGCGAGCGTGGTGCAGGCGCTCGCGGCGACGACGGCGGTGGTGGAGTATTTTTTGCGCGAGAATCATCGCGAGGCGACGTGCGACGCGGAACATTGCTTGGCGTGCGCGTTCGACGATTACCTCGCGCGCGCGTTCGGGGAGGAGAACGGCGGCGGCGCGCTCGTGGCGTGCGATTTGCTCTACACGTGGTGGAGCAACGACCGATCGTTCGCGAGACAGGCGCAGCAGGATGCGCACGAGTTTTTTCTGCACTTTGTCTCCATCGCGCACGCAAACCTCACGGGCGCGCGACTTCGGCCGAAGAAGAGGAGAAACATCGTCGGCTTGGCCACTATTCTCTCCTTGGAGGCGCCGCACGAGAGCGACGACGAAGACGAGGCGACGGAACGCGAACGGGCGGCGGCGGAGACGGAGGCGTCGGAGTGCGACTGCGTGTTTCATCGCGCGTTCGCCGGGGTGTTGCGCTCCGACGTCACGTGCGCGTCGTGCGGCGCGAGCCGGACGCTCCTCGAACCGACGGTGGGCGTGTCTCTCGACATACCAGCGTCGACGTCGAAGACGGCGTCGTTGGAGGCGTGCCTGCAAGATTTCACCGCGACGGAGGAAATCAAGAGTCACGAGACGCGGGTGTGCGCCGAGTGTTCCGTCGCGTCGGCGACGTACGAAAAGCGCATGCGTTTCGCGCGAGCGCCGCGCGTGCTCAACGTGCACCTGAAACGTTTCGAGGGCGATTTCGAATCGATGCGAAAGAATGACGCGCACGTTCGTTTCCCGCTCGTTCTCGATCTTTCGCCGTACGTGAGCGACGCGTCGCCGTCGTCGTCCTATTATTATCGTCTGTACGCCGTCGTCGTACACAGCGGTGTGCTCGAGGGAGGGCACTACGTCGCGTACGTCAAAAGACGAGGCACGTGGTACCTGTGCGATGACGCCTCCGTCGAACCCGTCTCGCAGGAGCGCGTGCTCGCCGCGCAAGCGTTCATGTTGTTCTATGACGAGTGTATGTCCAATGTAGACAATGTAGTCGTGTAATCATCGTAATCTGTCGGGACTGGAGTTGTAGTTACAGCAACGATGAAACCCAACAGCAACGCGAAGCTAGAAACGCTCGCCAGAACGAAGCGCTCGACGAACGTCGATCGATGACATCGCCGTAGGCAACGTGGCGAGGATAAAAAGCAAAAAAACGATTTGGTCCGGTCGGGAAGGCCCAGCGAAAGAATTCGTTTAGGGTTTAGG
>Ga0208277_1001829_pt1 | contig 12310 bp, 11 predicted proteins | sample ETNtaG_5_FD_185782 | JGI IMG/M metagenome (GOLD analysis project Ga0208277, IMG submission 185782) | Marine microbial and viral communities from oxygen minimum zone, Eastern Pacific Ocean - ETNP201406SV205 (SPAdes) (version 2) | ecosystem: Environmental > Aquatic > Marine > Oceanic ...
TTATTTTTACATTTCAATTCGAAAAAAAAGTAAAAAACTTTGGAGCTCTTTTTGGAGGTGTAGCCCTTACGTCAATTACGTATTTTATATTTATTAAAGGATTAAAAGGAACTCCATACTATTCTGATATGTCAGGGTTTTTAAAAAGTAATGAGATTCTTATTGTGGCAATTGCCTTTTTAATTTTAACTAGTTTTTCATTTTTATTTCAAAAAATATCTCAAAAAAGTATCTTATTAGTAATTATTCTAATTGGAACTTTTGGACTTGCCCTCGCCTTTGCGGGGAACGACTTAGTTAATTTTATTGGGGTTTCAATGGCAGCATATCACTCCTATGAAGCTTGGAGTGTCTCTGGAATAGATCCAAGTTTATTTTCAATGGAATCCTTAGATAAAAAAGTACCCGCAGAGCCTCTTTTACTTTTTATAGCAGGTGGAATTATGGTAGTAACTTTGTGGTTTTCAAAAAAAGCAAAAACAGTAGCCGAGACAGAAATAGGACTCTCACGTCAGCATGATACTCACGAGAAGTTTAAACCTAATTTATTTTCTAGAATTCTCGTCAATTTTTTCTTTAAAACATCTTCTGCTATAGGATCAATTATACCTGACTCAATAACAGATAAAGTAGAAAGAAGTTTTGAGAATAATAAAACATTTTTAATTAACAAAGACCAAAGTGTTGATGCCCCAGCTTTCGATATGATTCGGGCTTCTGTAAATCTAATGGTTGCGGGAATATTGATTTCTATTGCAACCGCTATGAAGCTTCCTCTATCTACTACTTATGTTACTTTCATGGTAGCTATGGGAACTTCTTTGGCTGATCGTGCATGGGGCAGAGAAAGTGCAGTATATCGTGTTGCAGGAGTTGTAAATGTTATTGGAGGTTGGTTTTTGACAGCTCTAGGTGCATTTATTGCATCAGGTGTTGTAGTATTTTTAATTCGACTGGATAAGGTTACTATGATTCCTGTTTTACTACTATTAACTATTATTTTACTTGTAAGAAACTTTTTAAAACATAAAAGTAAAGAAACTCAGATTAGTCGTAAAGAGTTAAAAATGTCGGAAAGTAGTACTGTTCAAGGTATTATTTCGGAAAGTGCTGATAATATCGTTAATGTTGTTTCCAGAGCTAAAAAGTTATATGCTGGAATATTAAAAGGTCTTTCGTCTCAAGATGCAAATATGCTCAAAAAGAGGAAGAAAGGAGTTGCCAAACTAGACGGAGAAATTGAGAATTTACGTGATAATATTTTCTTTTTAATTAAAAATTTAGACGAAACTAGTGTTCGAGGAAGTAGCTTTTACATCTCAGTATTAGCATATCTTACAGATATCGCCCAATCAGTTGAATTTATTTCAAAAAAGAGCTATAAGCATGTAAATAATCAGCACGAAAAATTGAAGTTTAAACAATTCAAAGATTTAATGGAAATTGATGATCGTTTAAATTTGATGTATAGCGAAATAATTGAAATATTTAATGCTAAAAAGTTTGAGAGAATTTCTATTGTTTTGGCTCAGAAGCAAGAAATCACAGGCTTGATTTCTGAAAAAATTGAAGCTCAAATAGACCGAACCCGTCTGGAGGAATCTAGTCCAAAAAACACTACTCTATACTTTAATATTCTACTTGAAACTAAAGATTTAGTTAATAGTACAATGAATTTAATGGATGAATATTATTCGGGATATAAAAAGTAATTTATAAAAACTATAACTTACTCAGAGATTTTAATATTTATTTTAGTTCAAAATGTGTTTGTTTTGTCGAGTTTTAAGACCCACACATCAAACAGTCATCATCCTCACTTTCTTTTGCCTTTGAAAGCATTTCCTTAAGCTCATTAGGTGACAGTGGTTCCACAGGGACAGGGGGTTCTCCAGCTGCTGTTGCCAGTGATTTAGATTTTTTTACTGCTTCTACTTCAGGCTGTTTAGCTTTTTTATCATTCTCTAAGGTAAACTTGATAGCATCAACTGCTGATTTTGTTCTCAAATAATACATTCCAGTCTTCAAACCAGATTTCCATCCGTAAAAATGCATGGAAGTTAATTTTGCCATTGTCGCACCTTCCATAAATAAATTTAGAGATTGGGATTGATCAATAAAATATCCCCGGTGACGTGACATATCTATGATATCTTTCATACTCATTTCCCAAACAGTACGATAAAGCTCTTTAATGTCATCAGGAATACCATCAATATTTTGAATCGATCCATTATTTCTCATTAATTGTTGTTTCATGTCTTCATTCCACAAACCTCTTTCAACGAGATCCTCTAACAAATGTTTATTAACCACAATAAATTCTCCAGAAAGTACTCGCCTTGTATAAATGTTAGACGTGTAGGGCTCAAAGCATTCGTTATTCCCTAAAATCTGTGAAGTACTCGCCGTAGGCATAGGTGCCACCAAAAGCGAGTTTCGAACCCCATGCTTTTTAACGGTTTTTCGAAGTGCTACCCAATCCCAACGACCACTAAGTTCTTTATCTTTTATGCCCCAAAGGTTATGTTGGAATTCGCCTTCTGACATAGGAGAGCCTTTGTATGTTTCGTAAGTGCCTTCTTTTTTTGCTTCTTCTGCTGATGCGGTAACAGCTGCAAAGTAAAGCGTCTCAAAAATATCTTGATTCAACTCTTTAGCTTTTTCTGATGTGAAGGGCAAACGTAACATGATAAAGGTATCTGCTAACCCTTGAACACCTAAACCAATTGGACGGTGTCTAAAGTTTGAGTTTTCAGCCTCCTTAACTGGATAGTAATTACGATCAATGACACGGTTTAGATTTTTAGTTACTCTAACGGTAACATCAAAAAGAGATTGATGGTCAAACTCTCCATTTTTTACAAACATTGGTAAAGCAATTGAAGCCAAGTTACACACAGCTATTTCGTCAGCAGAGGTATACTCCAAAATTTCAGTGCACAAGTTAGATGAACGTATGGTTCCTAAATTCTTTTGGTTTGACTTACGATTTGCTGAATCCTTATAAAGCATATATGGAGTTCCCGTCTCAATTTGTGACTCTAAAATTTTCTCCCAGAGATCTCTAGCTTTAATAGTTTTTCTACCTCGCCCTTCTGATTCATATTTGAGGTATAACTTGTCAAACTCGTCACCGTGAACATTATAAAGATCTGGACACTCATTTGGACACATTAAAGTCCATTCAGCGTTTTCCTCTACTCGCTTCATAAAAAGATCTGGAGTCCACATAGCATAGAATAAATCACGTGCACGCATTTCTTCTTTTCCATGATTCTTTTTTAACTCTAAGAAATCAAAAATATCTGCATGCCATGGCTCTACATAAATAGCAAAAGAACCTTTTCTTTTCCCTCCACCTTGATCTACGTACCGAGCAGTATCATTAAAGACACGTAACATTGGTACAATTCCATTTGATGTACCATTAGTTCCAGCTATATACGAACCTGTTGCTCTAACATTGTGGATTGATAATCCAATTCCTCCAGCAGACTGAGAAATTTTAGCTGTCTGTTTTAGGGTGTCATAAATACCATCAATACTGTCGTCTTTCATTGCCAAAAGGAAACACGAAGACATTTGGGGCTTTGGAGTACCAGAATTAAAAAGTGTAGGTGTCGCGTGAGTAAAATATCTCTTAGACATTAACTCATAGGTTTCCAAAGCTGATTCAATATCATTTAAGTGTATCCCGATAGAAACTCGCATTAGCATGTGTTGAGGACGCTCAACTATTTGTCCATTGAGTTTCATGAGATATGAACGTTCAAGAGTTTTAAATCCAAAAAAATCGTAACCAAAATCTCTGTTATATATAATACTAGAGTCTAGTTTATCAGCATTTTTTTTAATGATATTATAAACCTCATCAGAGAGTAAAGGTGCTTTTTTTCCTGTACGTGGATTGACATAAGTGTACATGTCCTCCATGGTTTCAGAAAAAGATTTTTTTGTGTTTTTATGTAAATTGGAAACTGAGATTCGTGCTGCTAGCTTTGCATAGTCAGGGTGAGTTGTAGTCATAGTAGCTGCTATCTCTGCAGCAAGATTATCTAATTCAGAAGTAGTTACCCCGTCATATAATCCCTCAATCACTCGCATTGCAACTCGAACAGGATCAACTAATGGATTAAGACCATAATTAAGTTTACGAATTCGAGCAGTAATTTTATCGAACATGATTGGCTCTTTTCTGCCATCCCTTTTTACTACAAACATATTTTACTCTTTAAAAATTTACACCTTAATATTTACACCTCTATGGGCGGAAAGAAACATTTATAAAAAATGAGAGGTGAATTAGAAATCAGCATCAAAGCTAATTTTCTCATCAGTCTTTTCATTATTTAAAACACCTGCTTTTTGGTATTCACCAACACGTTTCTCGAAGAAATTCGTTTTTCCTTGTAAGGAAATCATATCCATAAAATCAAATGGATTACTCACATTAAACTCTTTTTCTAAACCAAACTCTACCAAAAGACGATCCGTAACAAATTCCAGGTATTGAGTCATCAACTTAGAATTCATACCTATTAAACTGATTGGCAAAGACTCTGTGATAAATTCACGTTCTATATTTAATGCGTCTAATAAGATTTCTTTAATTCGAGCTGGAGGAACTTTATTTACGATGTGATGATTATGAAGGTGTACTGCAAAGTCACAATGTACTCCCTCATCTCTTGAAATTAATTCGTTAGAGAATGTTAATCCTGGCATTAAACCACGTTTTTTAAGCCAATAAATGGAGCAAAAGGCTCCCGAAAAGAAAATCCCCTCTACACCGGCAAATGCAATCAATCTTTCAGCAAAAGAATCAGATTCAATCCATTTTAAGGCCCAATCTGCCTTCTTTTTTATTGCGGGAAAAACCTCAATTGCTTTGAATAGTCTATCTTTTTCTACATCATCCTTAACGTAAGTATCAATTAATAAAGAATAGGTTTCAGAATGAATATTTTCCATCATGATTTGAAAACCATAGAAGAACTTTGCCTCTGAATACTGTACTTCATTAACAAAATTTTCAGCTAAGTTTTCGTTCACAATGCCATCAGATGCAGCAAAAAAAGCAAGGATGTGCTTAATAAAATATTTTTCATCATCATTTAACTTTGTGTTCCAATCAGTCAGATCCTGATGTAAATCAATTTCTTCAGCAGTCCAAAAACTAGCCTCCATTTTCTTATACCATTCCCAAATATCATGATGTTGAATTGGGAAAATCACAAAACGATTCTCGTTTTCTTGAAGGATAGGTTCTACTGCTGCCATTATTTTTATTTTATATTAAAAGATTAATTGATTTATGATTAACAAAGATTCTAAATTGTAACGAAAATTGAAAGAGCAACTTTTCCACAATGTGGCTTAGTTTTTAACAAAATTTGATTTTTTTTGTTTATTTCTGGAAAATAAAAAAATATTAACTATCTGAAAAACAGTGACTTATTTTTTTAAATCTCTGTCAAGCCCCAAAAACATTACAAAAGCTTAATATCTCTTTTTTGCATGCTCAGTTAACTCAGAATACCACTTCTCTCCAAATTTTCTAATTAAAGCTGTTTTTACAAAAACATAAATTGGAATTTTTAATGACTCTCCCAAGGAACACGCATCAGAACAAATAGACCAACTATGATAGTTTACAGCTGTCATGCTTTCATAGTTTTGGACCCTAACTGGATATAAATGACATGATATAGGTTTTTGAAAACTAATAACACCCTGCTGATATGCTTTTTCTATTCCGCAAGAGGCAACTCCTGAATCAGAGAAAACAGTGTAGGCACATTCTTTCCCTTCAACCAAGGGGGTTTCTAGATCACCATCTAAACCGTTTACAAACACACCCTGGCTTTCGATAGATTTTATTCCTTTTTTATTTAAGAAGGGTTTAATTTTTGAATAATTTTTTTCCAAAAAAGTAACTTCATCCTTTTCTAAAGGTGCTCCTGCTTCACCAGCGACACAACATTCCCCTTTGCATTTGGATATGTTACAAACAAATTCTTCAGATATTATTTGATCTGAAACAAGTGTATTATCAATTGATATCAAAAGTTTTTTTATAAAATTAATGATTTAAAATATGGCGTTCAAAAGAATGATACTAGATTTGTAAAAAATTACAAATCGTGATAGATTTAAGGGAAATTCTTACAGCTAGCCTAGTGCTTTTTGCTGTTATTGATATCATCGGAAATATACCTTTAATAATATCCCTTAGGGACAAAATAGGTCATATACAATCTGAAAAAGCTTCTATTATTGCTGCTTTTATTATGATTGGATTTCTTTTTTTAGGTGAAGAAATACTAAACCTTATTGGTATAGACATCTATTCTTTTGCTGTAGCTGGTTCCTTAGTTATTTTATTTCTCTCTCTAGAAATGATATTGGGAATTACAATTTATCGTGACGAAGCTCCTGAAACCGCCTCTATTGTACCTCTTGCATTTCCAATGATTGCAGGTGCCGGAACCATGACTTCTCTTCTTTCTTTACGAGCTGAATTTTATATTACAAACATCATAATAGCAATTTTAATAAATATTTTATTTGTCTACATTATATTGAAATCATCCAGATTAATTGGAAGGTTATTGGGGAAATCAGGTATTAATATTATTAGAAAAGTATTTGGTATTATACTGCTAGCCTTAGCTGTAAAATTATTTACAACTAACATTGGTAAATTAATTTAAATCTTTAAGTATGAGAATCGCACTTTCAATTTTTATATTTCTTTCTATTATCCTGTTTATTTTCAACTTAACCAAAATTAACTGGCAAAGTCCCTTGAGCGGAGAAAGTACTGTCGCTGTAATTGGGTCAATAGCTTCTGCAAGCTCTTTTTTATTATTAGTAATCCTTATCATGTCAAAAAAAATTTCTGAAAAGATTAAAAAATAGGTTTCGGGCTTTTAATTTCTTCAAGTGCTTTTATAACGAAGTCATCATTTTGATTATTAATACGGGTAAAGATATTTTCATTAAAGAGTTGAAGAGCAATAAAAGATTTAATGGAATTTAAAATTCTTTTTTCACTTTGAGAATTTATTTCTATTGGTAAATTATATTCTTTACAAAAAATTTTGAAGGCTTCAAGAAAATCCTCTTTAAACGGTAATTCATTATTAAAAAATCTAGCTGGGTTGTTGAAATCATATTTATTATGATTTTTATCAAGTTCTAAAAAAACGAATAGATCAATAAGATTAGATCCGATAAGATTATTATTCCAGGTCTCATTTGGGCTTATACCATTGGATATATATATATCAGGAGTGATCCCTCCACCCCCAAATACAGTTCTTCCTTGAGGTGTTTTGAATGTCAAACTGTTATCAATTTCTTTATTTTTAAAACTTGCCGCATTATCATTTTTATAACGATTTCTTATTTCTTCATAATATTCTGATCGGCTTGAAGAGTCATATGGACGTTGAATAGACCGTCCTGTGGGAGTGAAATATCTAGCAGTGGTAAGTCTAATTTGATCGCCTTCTCCTAAAGGCATTTGTTGCTGAACTAACCCTTTACCAAAAGTACGTCTACCTATTATAACTCCACGATCATTATCTTGAATTGCACCTGCAATAACCTCACTAGCTGATGCAGATTCCTCGTCTACAAGAATGTATAATTTCCCTAATTCATATAAGCCTCCTGATGAAGAGACTGTTCTCTCTCTTTTTCCATTATTCCCTTCAACAATAACGATTGATTTTTGTGCACCTAAAAAATCATCAGCTATTTGTTTAGCTGGAAGCAAATAACCTCCTGGGTTTCCTCTTAAATCTAAAATTAAATTTTTAAGGTCATTAGTCAGTAATTCTACTATTGCTTTTCTAAATTCAGAATAAGTAGTTGAAGCAAAACGATTAATTTTTATGTACCCCGTATTTCTATCAATCATATATGATGAATTTACACTTGGGAGTGGAACAGGACCTCTAATAATATTAAAAGTATAAATCGAGTCTTGTTTTTTTCTGTAAACTTTTAAACTAACTGGTGTTGAAGAATTCCCTTTTAATTTAGAAATGATTTGTTTATTGTCTAATCCCTTAGAATGAAGTGTGTCTTTATCTGCAATCAAAATTCTGTCACCAGACTTTAAGCCAGCTTTTTTACTCGGCCCGCCATCTAAAACTCTACTAACGGCTATAGTGTCGTTTAACATTCTAAACTGAACTCCAATTCCTTCAAAATTACCTTTCATGCTCTCAGACAAAGATTCACTTTCTTCTGCTGGAATATAAATTGAATGTGGGTCCAATTTATCTATAATATCTTCAATTACTTTACTAACTAAACTGTCAGAATTTATTTTATCTACATAATCACTTGTTAGGTAGGTAATTAAGCGGTCTAGCTTGTTAATGCTTTTATTTTCAGAACTTAGGGTTGTAAAATTTAGAATATTTTTACTCCCAAAAAGATATCCAATCGTTATAGAAAGTAATACAATGAGGAACAAGGATATGTTATTTCTTTTCACAAGCTATTTTGTTTTCTCGGGAATAAAAGTCAAAATTACCCCAGCTCGCTTTAGAAAATCCAGACCAGAAGTATCTTTATAGGCTTTACTGTAAACTACTCTTATTAGTCCTGATTGATGAATTAATTTACTGCACTCTTTACAAGGAGAAAGAGTAATGTAAAGGGTTGCTCCTTTACAAGATTGTGTTGATGCTGCAACCTTTAAAATAGCATTTGCCTCAGCGTGTAAAACATACCACTTTGTATAATTTTCATCGTCTTCGCATACATTCTCAAATCCTGAAGGTGTTCCATTATAGCCATCAGAAATAATCATTCTGTCCTTTACAATGAGTGCACCTACTTTTTTTCGTTTACAATAAGAAAGTTCTCCCCAAGTTTTAGCCATTTTTAAATAAGCTCTGTCGTACTTTTCTTGTTTATCTTTTCCCATTGATACGAAGATAGTATTTAGGATTTAATCTAATTTTAAATACGTTCGAAAATCATTGTTAGAGCTTGAGATAAAATCATTGCCCCTACTAAAAATTCCCAACGCTCTTTGGATTGTTTAAAAACTTGAGTAACAATAAAACTGATTAATAGTATTCCTATCACGATTGCAATTTGAGCAAACTCAACTCCTATTGCAAATGAAAATAATGATAAACTTACATCATCTTCTGGAATCAGCATATTGAAATAACGCCCAAAACCAAGGCCATGAATAACTCCAAATAATACTGTAACAAGGGGAGGTAAATAAGCCTTATTAATTATTCGACTGAATTTTTTTGGAAAGAATAAAGTTATTGCATTTAATGCTATGGTAATTGGAATAAGCAACTCAATCCAATAGGGTGAAACATATAATTCAAAATAAAAATTTCCTATCAAAGAAAGTGTATGCCCTAATGTGAAAAGTGTAACCCACCATATTAATTTTCTTATTCTCAGAAAAGTAAAGGGCATCGCCAAGGTAATGATGAAATAAAAATGATCTAAACCTTCCCAATCAATCACATGCCAGAAGCCTAATTTTGTATAAACCCAAAGTATATCTATCATAAATCACGTTCTTTTTGAATAGTTTCATAAGCTTTTTGCACCTCTTGAAACTTTTCTTGTGCTCCTTTGATTAGCGCAGGATCCTTAGATTGCAGTTTATCAGGATGATACCTTTTTGCCATTTCACGATAGGCTTTTTTAACCTCATCATCCGAAGCACTCGGAAGAATTTCCAAAACTTTGTAAGAACTCCCAGTATCTTTTATAAACATGGCCTTTATACTATCAAAGTCTGAAGTCCGAATTCCCAATGCATAAGCTATTTGATTAATTTTATCAAGCTCTGATGAAGATACATTCCCATCAGCATTTCCTACACCAAACAAAAAATGAAGTACTTGCAAGCGAGTTTCATATGTGGATCTTTCAACAAATAGAATTGCTAAATCAGATATATTTTGAACTTCTTTTTTTATTTGTTCATTAAAAGTTTCAAAAATAATTGCAGCTTGGTCACTTCCATAATTAGCTATAAAAAAGTTTCTTACAAATTGAAGCTCTTGGGGCTTTACCTGACCGTCTGCCTTTATAACAGTGGCAGCTAAGGCTAAAAGATTAAGTTGCAATTTTCCTGTTTGAGAAGAGGAAAATCTGGTCTGAAAAACAGACCCAGAATTATTTTTATAATTGTCTATCATCCCTCCTATGAAAAACCCCATCATAGCGCCAGGAAATCTAAAAAAATAGTAACCCATAAATGCTCCGATCCATTTTATCATATTCTCTTATTTCATAATATTTTACAAATTTGATAAATAAAATTGGCCCTGCAAAACAAGATAGATTCCATTAATTTATATATTTGAAAAAAAAAATCATGTATCCAGCTGAATTAGTAAAACCTATGCGTGAAGAACTAACTAGTGTAGGATTTAAAGAATTAACCTCATCGGAAGATGTATCGAATGCCTTATCTAAGCCAGGGACTACCTTAGTCGTAGTTAACTCAATTTGTGGATGTGCAGCCGCTAATGCTAGGCCTGGAGTAAATTATTCCCTTCAAAACAAAAAAATACCTGATCATTTAGTAACGGTTTTTGCAGGAGTTGACAACGAAGCCACAAAAAGTGCAAGAGATATGATGGTCCCTTTTCCTCCATCATCTCCAAGTATTGCTTTATTTAAAGATGGAATTTTAGTACACATGATTGAACGTCACCATATTGAAGGTCGTCCTGCGGAACTCATTGCGGAAAACTTAAAATCTGCTTTTGACGACCATTGCTAGTTCTGCCTAAGTTATAAGCAAATTATTGTTTTTCTTCTGAAAGCGCCTTTTTAGGCAAGGTAATGACAAATGTTGTTCCTTTTTTAATTTTAGACGTGCATTTTATTGAACCTTCATGAGATTCAATAATATTTTTAACGATACCTAGTCCTAAACCCATACCAGAACTTTTTGTAGTGAATTTTGGTTCAAAAATTTTCTCTTTGACTTCAGGGGAAATTCCATTTCCATTATCCACTATTGAAAGAATTGTTTGATCATTTTCTGACAATAGTTGAACACCTATCTGAGGTGTCTTATTTTTTGGTATGGATTGAAGTGCATTTTGAACTAAATTAGTAATTACTCGAACCCACTGTGTCCGATCTATTTTATGAAAAATATGGGCCTCGTTGGAAGAGAATAAAATGTGCTCATGATGAAAAATATTCACTGCCATCTGAGTAAGTTCTACAAGATCACAATCTTTCATGTTTGGTTTTGGAAGTGTAGCAAAATTTGAAAAAGCCTCAGCAACTTCACTCATTGTGTCAATTTGTTGTATTAAAAGATTTGAGAAATCTGCGACTTTTTCTTTAATTTCTGGGTCATTAGGGTCGTAACGATGCATAAAGCTTTGGATTGTAAGTCGCATTGGAGTTAGAGGATTTTTAATTTCGTGAGCTACTTGCCGCGCCATTTCTTGCCAAGCCTGCTGACGCTCTGTCTTAGCTAATTTTTCTGCACTCTCTGCCAAATCATCTACCATTTTATTATAAGATTTAACTAAACTATCTATTTCTCGAGTAGCATTTTTTAAGTGAATTTTTTCATTTTTCTTTTCTAACCCCATCTTCCCCATTCGAACTTTAATTGTTTCTAGAGAACGTGTTACGTATCTTGATAAAAAATAAGCTATAAAAATAACCCCAACTAAAAGTAAAATGTAAATCTGATAAAGGTTTTCTATAAATGTATTTAACTCATTTTCAGAGAAGGAAATATCTTCAAAATAGGGGAAAAATAAGATTGCATATGGCTTTTTAAATCTATCTTTCAATATCTTGTATGATGCATGAAATTTATCAATATCCGACTGATAATGCTCTATATAACTCCCATCTTGGGATTGATTTATTTGATCAAGTATAGATTTACTAAGCTTGTAATTATTTGCAACTACTTCTAAAGGAGAATGATATATAAAAATTGGATCTCCCTGAAGTTTAAAGAGTGAATACTGAACATTATGAATTTTATTTATTTTTTCAAAGTCAGAGGCAAACTCCTCCCAAACTTGAACTGGCTTGTTCATAAGACTATACTTTTGAGTTAGATAGTCTATATGGGTTTGTATTTGAAATTCTTTTCTAGCTAGACGACCCAAATGATAATTCTCTCTTTGAGATTCGTATTGGATACTTGTGGTACCAAGAATCAGTATGCCTGCAATAACTAGCATACCAATCATAACAGCAAAAAGACGTGTTCTGAATGAAAACTTTTCAGGAATTTTTAACCTTTTTATCATTTACCCAT
>Ga0208277_1001830_pt1 | contig 12302 bp, 11 predicted proteins | sample ETNtaG_5_FD_185782 | JGI IMG/M metagenome (GOLD analysis project Ga0208277, IMG submission 185782) | Marine microbial and viral communities from oxygen minimum zone, Eastern Pacific Ocean - ETNP201406SV205 (SPAdes) (version 2) | ecosystem: Environmental > Aquatic > Marine > Oceanic ...
TGAGCTCTTGCTCTAAGATTATTAGAATTGTCTGTGACAGGAGGATAATGTATTAACCTTAAAAGAGAATTACCCTTTTCAACCCAGGGTGTAAAGAAATTAGCATCTTTGTTTAAAAGCTTGGCAATAATCTTTAGAACATCCATTCCTAAATTATTCAAAGTGGTAAATAATTCATTAAAATTATTATTAAAATCCTCTACTTCTTTTACCTCAATATTGGCATGTATTCGATCATCATAAGTCGCATCAACAATTGGGCCATGATGCCAGAACTCTTTTTGATCAGGGGTTACTTCACCTAAAGCTGTTTCTTTGCCATAAGGTGTATAACCTCTAGCGCCAGCATTTTCAGGATGAGCATATTGATTTTTAGTATCTGCAGAAAGATCGAAGAAATCTTTAGATAATTCATAGCTTTTTGATAAAAGTTTATTATCGACCCCGTGATCAATAAAACTAAAGAATCCATACTCTTTAAGAGCATGCTCAAGCTTAGTTAAAGCTACTTCATTGCCTTCTTTGATATCTATATAGGATAGCTCTGGAATCTTAAGATCTGACATAATTTATTTTAACAAAAAAAAGGGCAGTAAACTGCCCTTTTAATTTATTCTGCTTAGTCTTAGAACTTATAAGCAAATCCTAATTGCATTCTATAGCGAGAACTATAACTATCAGTACTAGGACCTCTGTCATCTACGCCTGAAATAACAATTTGGCCAGATGAATTAAAGCCATCTGATTCAAGAAAGCCTCTGCCTCCATAGCTATAATATTTTTGATGACCTTTATCTTCATCGATTAGGTTCATTAAATTAAGAACGTCTAAATAAACGTGTAATTTATGACCATCAATAAAGGTAGGGACTTCTTGCGCAATTCTTAGATCTAACTGCTTAGTCCAAGGCAATGTGTGACTATTTCTTGGTAACACTTTCCCGCCCCAGCTATCTAATCCAGCAGCGGTGATTGCTGCAAGCACTTCAGCCTCTGTTACACCATCATATGCAACATTAGCATCGCCAGCCACAGGTACATACATTAATGTACTTCCATCATCCATACCGTTATAGAAACCATCTAGGATGTAACTATAAGGCGCTCCTGAATAAGCTTTATAGAAAAGTGAAACTTTAGTTGGAGCTCCATCAAAGATATTCATAGTCTTATCAAGACCCATCACCAATCTATGCTCATTTGACCAATTAGTTGGTGCTTCAGGAACATTCTTAATATCTGCATTCTTCATATAACGTAAGTTAGAAGATGCTTGAGATGAAGTTGCTGACCAACCACTTGAAGCTTTCATATTGGTATAACTCATAAAGACACTAGTGCCATTATCAAAGTCTTTGTCCATACCAAATGTCATTGATTCAGAACTAGTACCTACAGCATTAGTGATAACTGTATGCCCATATCCATTGTAAGAAACAATACCAGTTGGTGAGGCTACATTAACAGTGTGAGTTGCATCGTAGAATCCAATGCCTTCTTTCTCATCGTCTCTATTATAAGCAAGACGTAAGTTATAACCTTTTGCAGTTGTCATATCTAATTCAATGCTTGTCTTCCAAGTAGATGGAGTTTCATAATCTGGATCAATACCTTCAGCACCGCCAGGTGAAACTGCAGATGGAGGTATTAAAGCAAATAGGTCTGTATCTCCGTAGAAACATGAAACTGCACCTGGTGTTTGACAAGGTGAGTAATATCTAGCTCCATATGTAGATACACCTGTATTTGAGAATGGGCTAGCCAGCCAAACATTTGGAACTCGTCCAGCAAATAAACCAAGTCCTCCTCTTAACTCTGCAGAAACTATTCTGTCAGAGCCTGAGAACATCACATCTGTTGCATCAAGGTTAAACCCAACTCTTGGTTGCAGAATTCTTGATTTTGCAGGAGTAGAGTTTGAAAAACCTAATTTTTCTGATGCAATGGCATTGTATGCAGGGCCATTATCCATAGCGAATGAATCCATTCTAACCCCAACCAGAACAGTCAAGATGTCTGAAATATACATCTTATCTTGAAGGTAAAGAGTTTTAAAAGTACCTGAGAATGCTGCCGCAGCATCATAAGGATTCCCTGTTGCAGATTGATTAAATCTGAAATAGCTTGGAATACCAGCTTCGTAGTTATCAACTCCTTTAAACTGATACGCACCATCTTCTCGAGAAATAAATAGATTACTTACAAACTTATCAATAGTGTCAAAACCCATAGTGATCTCATGATCACCAGCTGTGATTACACCTTTAATATTTAAAATCTCATCTGTAGCAGAGGTTTCGTTAGCACTTCTATACTTATCTCCACCAAGGAAAATTGATTCTCTTGAACCAGATGTATACCCGCCAGCAGAATCTGTAATTCTAATTTCTACATGAGGGAAGTCTTCTCCACCAAGTGCATCTTGGTCATTAGTATATTCAACATCTGAATGTTTAACTTGGACATAGAAATTATCTGATATGTCTCCATACCATGACATAGTAGTCTTTTCATTTGTTGTAGGATAATTATAGTAATGAGAACTAAATCTAATATCGTAGTTATAAGGTCTTACTGAATTATCTTCTGAATAACTATAAACATACTCAAGTCTATTTTTATCATTTACAACATAATCAATTTTCGCTAATTTCTTTTCAGCCATTTCTGGTGGAGGGGAGAAATTAGGTGATCCTGGATCATAATTCCAAACAGTTTTTGTAATATTTGTAATCCTGTCAATAAGAGCTTGATCAGCGATTCTATATGTTACCTCTTCGGAAGGAGTTAATGATTCAAATTCTTCGTATGCAACAAAGAAGAAAAGTTCATCTTGTAAAATTGGTCCGCCTAAAACAAAACCTAAAGTTTCATCTTCAAATTGACTTGGCGAGTTTCCATTTAAGTCACCAACATTGTTCTCATCGGTTGAGTAGTAATAACCCATACCTTTAAATTCATTGGTACCTGATTTAGTAACAGCATTAATACTAGCTCCAGTAAAGTTTCCTTTAGAAACATCAAAAGGACTAATATCAACAGAAATCTGTTCTAAAGTTTCAATACTAATTGGGTTTCTAACTGAAGGAAATCCATTTGCATTTAACCCTAGCGGATCATTCTGTGCAACACCGTCAACTGTAAAATTATTGTATCTATTATTAGTTCCTGAAACAGATATAGATGCATTTCTAGCCTCTCCATCTACAACGATTCTAGAGTCCCTTTTTACATATTCAGAGATAGATCTCTCAATACTAGGAGTCCCTTCAATATCCTCAGCTGTTACAGCTAGGCCTGATCCAAATTTTGTAAAGGATGTTTTTGATCCAGTTACAACAACCTCATCAATTGATGAGCTTGATAAAGTTACATTTAAGTTTGAAGTTTGTGAAACATTCAAATAAACATCAGTAACCCTCTCAGAGCTATAGCCAGTTTTACTTACAGTAATGACATAAGGACCGCCTGGACGCAAGTTAGAAACATTAAAAGTTCCTTCTGCATCAGCAACGACAGTTTTTGTTGTTCCTGTAGGTGTATGTGTAATCTGAACTGTAGCTTCAGAAACATTTACATCTCCACGAACAGAAGATGTTGTTTCATTAGCTGCATAAACAGACCCACTAATAAAAAATACGGTTAATAAAGATAAATACCACTTATTCATAATTGTCCCCTCTTAAAGATTAAGATTAAGTTAAGTTACTAATAATAATATACCTTTTTTCTTAGGGATGAAAGGGTGAATTTGTAGCAATAATATGATTTTTAACAGCCTGGTAATATCTTCTCCAGAATCTATGTGTTTAAACTACACTTATAGTCTTTTTACCCATAAATTCTTGTAAAGCTTTAGGGATCTTAACTGACTCTTTCCCGTCAAAATTATTTTCTATGACAGCAATTAAAGCCCTTCCAGCAGCCAAAGCTGAACCATTTATAGTGTGTGCAAGAATTTTGTTTTTACCATCTTTAATTCTAATCTTTCCTCTTCTCGCCTGGAAATCAATAAAATTTGAGCATGAAGATATTTCACGATATTTATTTTGACTGGGCATCCACACTTCAATATCGTATGTTTTTGCAGAACTAAAGCCAAGGTCGCCCCCACATAATTCAACAACTTGATATGGCAGTTCAAGAAGTTGTAAAACTTCCTCAGCATGAGAAAGTAATTCTTCAAGAGCTTGATATGATTGATCAGGATGAACTATTTGAACAAGCTCAACCTTTTCAAACTGATGCTGCCTTATCAAACCTTTAGTATCTTTACCATAACTTCCAGCTTCTGAGCGAAAACATGGAGTATGAGCAGTTAATCTAATTGGTAAATCTGATGGATCAATAATTGAATCTTTATAAAAATTAGTTAAAGGAACTTCTGCTGTAGGAATCAAATACATGTCATTAGATAGTTTAAAGAGGTCTTCTTCAAATTTCGGCAATTGTCCCGTTGATCTCAGAGAATCTGCATTTGCAATAAAAGGAACGTAATTTTCTTGATAACCATTTTTGATAGCTAAATTTAACATCAGATCTATAAGACCTCTTTGAAGCTTAGCAATATCATTTTTTAATACAGAAAAACGAGTGCCTGCTAACTTAACAGCTAACTCAGAATCTATATCTTTTGTAATTTCAATATGGTCTTTTTTATTAGATGAGCTTGGTTCGCCAACCTTTCTTACTAATAAATTATCCTCTTCACTTAAACCTTCAGGTAAATCTGGATGAGGAAGATTGGGAATATCTAGTAAAAATTCTTCTAATTCATTCTGTATATCCTTTAAAGCCTCTTCTCCAGACTTCAAACCTTCATTTAATTTATCAATATCTTTCTTTAAATTATCAGTTGATGCGCCTTCTTTTTTAAGAGCTGCAAATTCATTAGATAATTTCTTTCTTTCAGATTGGACGAATTCAACATCTACTTGCAGCGTTTTTCTTTTTTCATCTAAATCATTAAACTTATTTAAATCTAGCACATAGCCTTTTTTAGCAAGAGCTATTACTGCCTCATCGCCAGTTTCCCGTAATAATTTTAAATCTAACATTTTATTTTAATGATCCTAATGATAATCCTATATAAGTAGCCAATATTGTAAATAGAATTGTCATGAATATATACAAAATGGCTTCACCAAAATTTTGATTATTAAACATCTCAACAGTCTGAATAGAAAAAGCCGACATAGTTGTAAATGATCCCAAAAAGCCAATAATAAAAAAAAGTTGAGTTTCAATTTTAATATCAGTATAAATACCAATAATAATACCTATAATAAAGCACCCTATAATGTTTACAGAAAGTGTGCCTATATAATCAGAAACTGATAAGTATTTTGTAACAGCCTGGGTAAGACCGTATCTAGCAATAGCTCCTAATGCGCCCCCAGCCCCTATAAGCAAAATATTCATCAATTATCTTTTAATTTATCAAACATAATTAAATTCTCTATATCAAGATTGTCATTATATTTAAGGTAATAAAGATTATTATCTTTAAATCTAACCTCAATCTCATTATAACCTTGGTCTAATAATGAACTTATTAATATAGTATTTTCTTTAAAATCTAATTTATAGTTTTCACTATTAGGATTAAGCCCATTTAAAAAAACCTCTATTAAGGTATTCTTATCAAAATCATTAAGCGCTATTGTTGAAACTTGGTCTAACTCCATATCAGTAATAATAATTTCATTTCTGTTTAGTTCATATTTTTCTTTAAAGGGGGTATTTACTTTGACTATCATTCCCTCTTTGGTTCTGCGAATAATTCCTTCGCTCTTATCAATAGAATTTGTATAAGGGTTGATAGAAGATTGGGTATATAAAAAATTTCCGTCTTTAATATTCAGATTAAAAATTTCGATTAAGTCATTAGAAGAAGCTGTATAGCTTAAGAAAGCTAAAAGAGGTATTAAAAATTTCATTTAGGATCTTTTAGGAACAATTACTTCTCTAGAACCGTTTGAACTCATTTCTGTAACTATTCCAGCTTGCTCCATAGTTTCTATTAGCCTAGCTGCTCTGTTGTAACCAACTCTTAATTTTCTTTGAACGGCTGAAATAGATGCTCTTCTTGAATCAATGACGAAATTAACTGCTTCATCATATAACTCATCCACCTCTTCACCGCTAGTTGTTTCATTAGACCATCCTGGAATTGGTCCTGTATCTTGGACATCAGAAACAATACTATCAATATAATCTGGTTCAGATCTCTTCTTCCAATCATCAACAACTCTATGTACCTCATCATCACCAACAAAAGCCCCATGAACCCTAATTGGAACACTCACTCCTGGGGGTAAATAAAGCATATCTCCCCACCCAAGAAGTTGCTCTGCTCCACCCTGATCAAGAATAGTTCTTGAGTCAATCTTTGAAGAAACTTGAAACCCTATTCTTGTAGGTATATTTGCTTTAATTAATCCAGTAATAACATCAACTGAAGGTCTTTGAGTAGCTAGAATTAAATGTATCCCAGCAGCTCTTGCTTTTTGTGCAATTCTTGCTATTAAGTGCTCAACTTTCTTGCCTACCAACATCATCATGTCAGCAAACTCATCTACAACTACAACTATAGATGGAAGTTTTTCTAAATAAACCTCTTCATCTTCTATAAGAGGATCTGGAATCTGTTGACCATTAGCAGAAGCTTCTTCTACTTTTTTATTAAAGCCTTGGAGATTTCTAACGCCCATCATAGACATTAATTTATACCTTCTATCCATTTCTGCTACACACCAACGCAAACCATTAGAAGCATCAGTCATATCAGTTATAACTGGAGTTAATAAGTGAGGAATTCCGTCATAAACTGATAATTCAAGCATTTTAGGGTCAATAAGGATTAACCGGACATCTTCAGGGTCTGATTTAAAAAGCAAGCTTAAAAGCATTGCATTTACCCCAACAGATTTACCTGAACCTGTAGTTCCTGCAACCAATAAATGAGGCATTTTTGAGAGATCTACTACAACAGATTTGCCAGCAATATCATGCCCTAATGCCAAGGATAATTTTGAAGTTGAGTTTTTAAAAGCATTAGAAGAAAGTATTTCAGTTAATCTAACCATCTTCCTGTTGGTATTTGGTATCTCAATACCCACAACAGATTTACCTTCAATAACCTCAACGACTCTAACACTACTAACTGCTAAAGATCTTGCAATATCTTGAGCTATATTTGTTACCTTGCTAGCTTTAGTTCCTGGAGCTAATTCAATTTCAAATCTAGTTACAACAGGACCAGGCAATACCGAGGCAACATCTGCTATGACCCCAAACTCATCCAGCTTTAGTTCTAATAAACTAGCCAGGCTATTTAAATCTTCTTGAGATAAAGAGTCTCCGTCATCAAGCGCTCTGTCTAGTAATTCCGTACTCGGCATCCTTGTTTTCTCTTTATCATCATCTGCATGATTTGATTCTGCTACTGGTTTAGGGATAGGTTTAATTTCTTGTTTAATTTTCTCAGTTTCTTTTTGCTTCTCAGTTTCTTTAACAGCTTTAATTTCAATAGGTTTTTTATTTTCTATGTCCTTTTTCTTTTCTTCAATTTTGCGTTTTTGCTCAACTCTAAATTTAGTTATTTTTTCTCCTATATTTACATATGAGTCTTTTATAAATTTATTTAAGAAAATGATAATTTTTAGGATATAAGAGCCTATTAGATCAATAAGTTTTAACCAATTAAAATTAAAAGCTAATGAAAAAGATGGAATTAAAAATAGAACTAAGAATATTAATGCGCCTATTTGGCCCAAAATGCCAGATAAAAATATAAAAACTGAGCTTCCTAGAAATCCGCCTGCTGATAGTTCTGGATATGAAGCTCCATCTAGATAAAACTCATATAAAGAACAAAGCGCGATTATGGTTATTAAAGACCCTAAAACACGAAAAAATGATTTTGCTCTAGACTGGTATTTGTCTGTGATGAAAATAGTTTCAATAGATAAGCATGCTAATATTGCTAATATTACATATGCCCCTAAACCAAATAATACAAAAAAAATATCAGAAATCCACGCCCCTAATGGGCCACCTAAATTTAAAACTTCTTGATCTGAAGAAAATGATGAGAACCCTGGATCAAAAGAATTGTATGAAACAAGCGCAATAAAAATATATAAACATATACCCAGCAAGGTAAAGCCAAGAAAGCTATTTAAAATATTTTTGGTATATGGAGAATTCATTATTTAAATTTATTTATCTAATGTTAATTAATTATATTGGAATTAATCACAATTTGTGGATATTTGAATTATAATTTTGCTAGATGGAAAATCATAAAAAATTAATAATTCTTGGTTCAGGTCCTGCGGGGTATGCAGCCTCTATATACGCAGCAAGAGCAGGATTAAATCCCGCCTTAATTGCTGGATCTCAAGAAGGTGGTCAATTAACTACTACTACAGATGTTGAAAATTGGCCTGGTGATAGCGACGGCCTACAAGGTCCTGAATTAATGGAAAGAATGAAAAATCATGCTCTGCAATTTGATGTTGAGATGATTGCTGATCATATTGATACTGTTGATCTTTCTAAAAAACCTTTCATATTAAATGGAAATAACTCATATTCGGCTGATGCACTTATTATTTCAACTGGAGCAAGCGCAATGTATCTTGGATTGCCGTCTGAACAGAAATTCTTAGGTAAAGGTGTTTCAGCATGTGCTACTTGTGATGGGTTCTTCTATAGAGATCAAGAGGTAATTGTAGTAGGTGGCGGTAATACTGCTGCAGAGGAAGCTTTGTACCTCTCGCGCATCTGCTCAAAAGTAACACTTGTTCATAGAAGAGATGAATTAAGAGCAGAAAAAATTCTACAAGATAGAATTTTTGAACAAGAAAAATCTGGAAAAATTGAAATACTTTGGGATACTCAACTTAAGGAAGTTTTAGGTGATGATGCTGGGGTAACAGGTGTACTTTTGGATCAAAATGGTAAAGAAGTAAAAAGAGATCTTATGGGTGTTTTTATAGCAATAGGTCATAAACCAAACACTGATATGTTTGAAGGGCAATTAGAAATGGATAATGGTTATATTCAAATAAAATCTGGGACTGCTGGATCTGTTACAGAAACAAGTGTTAATGGAGTTTTTGCTGCTGGAGATGTTTCAGATCAAATATATAGGCAAGCTATAACTTCTGCAGGATTTGGATGTATGGCAGCACTAGATGCTGAAAAGTATTTATCTGAATAATTTAATTACTGTCCAGAAACCCAAAAAATTGAAGCTATTACAGCCACAATTATAATTACAAGAGCAACTCTTGCATCTGACTTACTGTCTTCATTAGCTTCAACATCTTCATAAAAATTATCTATATCGTCTTTATTCATTTTTATTCTCCGTGTTTAATAACCACTCTTCCTACTTGCTTACCATCTAGTATTTTATCAATTTCTTCACCAACTTCATTAAGTTTAATTGTTTTAGTATATGGTTCTAGATCTAGCTTCCAATCATTAGCTAATAATTGCCATATTGATTCTTTGAATTCAATAGATGATTCTGCTGAATCAATACCTATAAGTGAAACACCTCTTAGGATAAATGGAAAAACATTAGTATTTAAATCCATACCAGCTACATTTCCACATGTTGAAATAGAGCATTTAGGCGATATCATAGAAATCATTTTGGCTAAAACATCTCCTCCGACTGTATCTACAGCACCTCCATAAATTGATTTATCCAATGGCTTAATTGGATTTTCCATAAATTCTTCTCTAGGTATGATTGAGCTAGCTCCTATTGATTTTAGAAATTCCTCTTCAGTATTTTTACCTGTTAAAGCATGAACTTGGTAACCAAGTTTATTTAAAATGTTTACTGCAACAGACCCTACCCCTCCTGTAGCCCCAGAAACCAATATAGGCTTATCTTTATCAATACCGACATCAATAATCTTTTTAATTGAAGCTGCTGCTGTAAGTCCAGCAGTCCCAATATTCATAACTTCTTTAGAGCTTAATGAAGATGGCAATTTGACCGCCCAATCTGAAGGAATATGAATAATTTCACCAAAACCACCAAAAACGCTCATACCCATGCTATAGCCGGTTACAACAACATGATCGCCTATCTTAAATTTTGTACTTTTTGATTCAATGATTTCTCCAACGGCATCTATACCTGGCACAAAAGGATAGTTTCTAGTTACCCCAGTTTTTGGCCCAGAAGCAGATAAGGCATCCTTATAATTTAATGAAGAATATTTAACTTTAATGATTAAATGATTGTCTTCAATTTCTGGAATATCAATAGATTCAATAGAGCCAGTATAAGACCCGTCATTTTCTTGAATTAAATATCCTTTATAGGATGATGTCATCGAGGGGTCATCCTCATCCCAGAATCAATCCTAATAGTCTCACCATTTAAATAAGAATTATTAACAATGTGTGTAGCTAATTCTCCATATTCTTTAGGATCACCAAATCTATGAGGAAATTGAGTTGAATCAAGTAAAGGCTGTCTAATTTTATCTGGAGCAAGTTGCATCAGCGGCGTATCAAATATTCCTGGAGCAATAGTACATACTCTGATGCTATGCCTTGCAAGGTCTCTTGCTGCAGTAAGTGTTAAACCTATAACACCTGCTTTTGATGCACTATATGCTGATTGCCCAATCTGGCCTTCATAACCTGCTACAGATGCTGTATTAATCAAAACACCCTTCTCGCCTTTCTCATCTGGATCATTTTTATCCATCAATTCAGCAGCTAGACGCATTACATTAAATGTTCCAACTAAATTTAAATCAATTATAAATTTAAAATGATCTAAAGGATGAGGAGCTTCTTTACCAAGAATTCTTCCTCCATAACCTGTACCAGCGCAATTAACACCAATATGAAGTGCTCCAAATTTTTCTTTTATACCAGTTATAGCATCTATTACTGACTGCTCTTCCATAACGTTTGTTAAAAAATATTGAACCTTGTCTTCGCCCAAAGCCGCTTGGACTTCTTTAGCGTTATCTTCATTTAAATCCAAGATTGCAACTTTAGCGCCCTCTGCTACAAATTTTTCAACCGTTGCTCTTCCTAAACCAGAAGCTCCGCCAGTAACCAATGCAACTTTATTTTTTAAATCCATAATGTCTCCTTAAAAACTAACATGTGAATTATAACCATTAACTTTTATATGAACAGACCTCAAATAAAACCTTTTGGCATGAAAATTGCATTACTTAAAGTAGTAGATGTAAAAATTAATTTTAAATAAGGAGATAAAATGAATAAATTCTTAACAATGGTCTTAACCACTCTTATTGCAATACCTTCTTTAGCTGGAGTAAGTGCAAATGTTGCTTTTGCTTCTGACTATATATGGAGAGGCATGACTCAGACATCAGGCGACCCTGCTCTATCTGGAGGTTTTGATTTTAACTCTGATTCAGGATTTTATGCAGGCATATGGGGATCTAATGTTAGCTTCTCCGAAGGCGCGGGTAGCGAATTAGATACCTACTTAGGTTATGGATTTACTATAGGAGATGTAGATATTGATCTTAGTTATGTTGATTTTGGATATCCAGGTGATTCTGACCTTGATTTTCAAGAAATTGGAGTTGCAATTACTTATTCTAATATTGGTTTAGGTTATTACTTAGGACAAGATGGTGCTCCAGATTATATGGATCTATCTTATTCAATGGGCAGTTTCTCTTTTTCATATGGTGACTATGATACTTATGGATCAAATTTTTCTTTAAGTTATAACTTTTCATGTGGCAGCTATGATTGTGGCTTAACTTATTCAGATTTTTCATCTAATTCTGATGATCTTATGGACGAAGATGCTTTGGTTTTTTCAGTAGGAGCAAGCTTCTAATGACAAAGATCTACTATTTGGCACGTAAATTGCATCTATATTATATAAATACGCCAGTTAAATATTGGGAGGTAACATGAAATTAATTACAGCAATTATTAAACCCTTTAAGCTTCAAGATGTAAAAGAGGCTCTTGTTGATGCAGGAGTTGAAGGCCTTACTATCACAGAAGTAAAAGGATATGGAAGACAAAAAGGACATACCGAAATGTACCGGGGTGCAGAATATTCTGTAGATACTCTTCCAAAAATAAAACTTGAAATTCTAGCTGATGAAGAAAATACAGGAACTATTACTAAAACTATTATTGATGTAGCAAATACTGGAAAAATTGGTGATGGAAAAATTTTCATTACTAATGCTGAAGAAATAATACGAATCAGAACTGGTGAAACAGGTTCTGAGGCAATCTAAAGGAGATACATATGATTT
>Ga0208277_1001834_pt1 | contig 12296 bp, 7 predicted proteins | sample ETNtaG_5_FD_185782 | JGI IMG/M metagenome (GOLD analysis project Ga0208277, IMG submission 185782) | Marine microbial and viral communities from oxygen minimum zone, Eastern Pacific Ocean - ETNP201406SV205 (SPAdes) (version 2) | ecosystem: Environmental > Aquatic > Marine > Oceanic ...
CAAGAAACTCCGTACGGACACGCACTACCCGGTGGCCCCCGACGGATGGATTCAAATCATCTCCATCTCGGCTGTCGTGCCCACACGTCGACGCGCGCGACGGACGGACGGACACCATGCGCGCGCTCGTCGACGCGTGCGTCGAGAGATGCGACGCGCTTCGACGCGTCGGCGCGTCCACGAAACGCGGCGCGTCGGCGTCGGCGACGAGGACGAGGACGACGGTGGAGACGGTGGAGACGCTCGAGGTGATTTTTGAAAATTCGATGACGATTCGCGTGCGAACGGTGACGCGACGCGTCGTGGGGGGGGCGAGATGGGAGGTGGGAGACGCGCGAGGGAGTGGTGATGATGGGATGATTCGCGAGAGAGGGGAGAGAGGCGCGCGAATGAACGAGGACTGACGAGGGACGGCGGCGGCTGATCGATTCATTCGCGCGCAGGGGCTCGCCGACGCGTTGAGTCGAGTGGACCAGGGCGGGGAAGAGGCGAAGCGATTACAGTCGAGCGCGGAGGCGTTGACGCAGCGATCGTTGATGACGCACGAGAGTAAACGGGTTCGGGTGTTGGTGGCGCTGTGCGTGTCGGATCTGATGCGAGTGTGCGCGCCGGTGGCGCCCGTGGAGGGCGACGAGGCGATGCGAGACGTGTACGAATTGGTCTTGGACGCGTTGGGAAGCCTGAGATCGATCGAGAGCGAGGAGTTCGAGGCGGCGAAGAGTCTGTTGGTGAACGTGGCGAATATCGGGTTGTGCGTGCCGATGTTGGATTTAGATTGCGACGGGGCGGAGACGTTGGTGCGGGATTTGTTCAAGGTTTTGCTCGACTCGACGAACGCGTCCAATTCGACGGCGGTTGCGGAGGAAGTGGGCAAGGTTTTGTCGACGATGATCGAGGAAAGCTGCGATGAAGACACACCCGTGCCGTCGGACATCGTATGCGAGGTTTTGTCGCGTTTGATCGATCCCGTGCGCACGGAAAATCCGGCGGCGTACAGATTGGCGGCGGAACTGGTTCGAAAATGCGAGCATCAGCTGCACGCGCCGATTCAGACTTTTTTGACGCAAGCGATGCACGGACTCGTCGATGAAGAAGATGCGCTCGCGCCTCTGAGTAAGCGCCACGTCGACATCATCGAAGAAATCGCGGTGTCCGATCCCACGGCTCTCGTCACGGTGTGGCCGTCGGTGACGGACGACTTGCAGGCCGACGATTTGAGCATGCGTCTGCGCGCGGTGAAACTCTTTGGGCGAGTGTTCGCGTACGAAGGATCGTCGACGGCGGAAGATTACCCGCACTTATTGCTCGACTTCGTTCGTCGATTCAGCGACAAGGCGGTGGAGATTCGCTCAGAGATGATCAAGTGGAGTTCCAAGTTTTTGAAGACGCGCGTCGATCCGAACGCGAGTCTCTGCTCCGTTCCGGCGGCGACGGTGATCAAGCAACTGCGCGAGCGTCTGTGCGATTTCGATGATCAAGTTCGGGCGGCGGCGGTGAATGCGCTCTGTGATGTTTTGGACAAGCCAACCTCGAGTGAATTGTTTCCGCACGATCTTATCGCCGATATTGGCGATCGCATCAAAGACAAGAAGTCCGCAGTGCGCAAAACGGCGCTCAAGCGTCTGTGCATCGTCTACCGTGCGTACGCTCAGCGCTGCACGGAAGACGCGCCGACCTGGGAAGCGAAACGGTTTGATTGGATTCCATGCGCCATCCTTCGCTCCATCACGATTCCGGATGTGCGTCTGCACGTCGTCGAACCGGTGATTGCTACGCTCTTTCCGACGAAGATGTCTGCGGATTTACGCAGTACGTTTTGGTTGCGAGCGTTGAACCTCGCGGACGCGTTCACCGTCAAATGCCTGAAACACTACTTAGCCGCCAAGGCGCGCGTGCAAGCCGATATGCGAGAATACTTTGTGGTCCGATCCAAGTTGTCGACGATGCGCAAAAAGGATGGAGAGGCGGCGCTGACGCGCGTCATTGACGCCATCAAAGTTCATTTCCCGGACCAGCAGAAGGCGAAAGCGGCCATGGCTGGCTTGCACTCTCAAAAGGATGGCAACATTTTCCGATGCATACAGACCGTCTTGAATCCCGAAACGTCCTTCTCGAGCGCTGTGAGCGCGGAAGAAGATGCTCTCAAGCGCGCGAAGTCGAGTTCAAACGCCGTCGACCAAGATTTCATGAAGGCGTTGTTGATCAAGATACAATCCGCACCTTTCGGTCGTGAACACGTGCGGGGGACGCTCAAAGCGGCGTGCAAGGCGACGCGCGCGGCTGAGGGCTCAAAGAGTTCGAGCACTCCTCAAGGCGTGGTCGTCGCTCTCGAACACTTGTGTACTCTCGCGGAGTCGTTTCCGAAGCTGTTTTCAGGATGTGGTGACGAAATCAATGAATTGCTCGACGCTCGCGATGAACGCACCGTAACGTCGACGTGTAAGGTTGTCTCCGAAGCCGCGTCGGCGCTAAAGGTCACTCCGCATCGAGGATCTATTTGGCAAAAACTCAAGGCGAAGTGCACCTCCGGTGATCGCAAGCAATCGAAGTTGGCCACGAAGGCTCTCGGACTTTTACAGATGGATCTCGGGGAACAAATCGACTCGGTCGATATCGTCGCGGGTGCAACCGCGGGTCAACTCAGTGAGGTCTACCTTCACATTGTCGATCTTCTCGCCGAGGATGTCGTCACTGACGCAGATTTACCGGCGGTGCTCGGAGCGATCGGTACGATCGGCGCTCTCTATCAGCAGACGTTCATGCTTCAGCTCGCCGAAGTGGAACAATACATAACGCACACGCTTTTGACTCGACCGCCACCCACGCAACGACTCGCCGTCGGGGTGGTGAGTGACCTCACGAATGTTCAAGCGCTCGGTCTCAAGACTCTCGCCAGAGCCGCTTCGCACAAATCTACGGCTGGCACAGTCGAATCGTCGTTCACGATTCGCACCATTGAATTGCTCCATAGCTACGCCGATCCGAATTCATACAAGGACGGTGGCGTGTTTTCGGATTACTCCGCCGCCGACGGCGTGCACCTCCGCTTCACGGCGTGCAAGGCGATGGTGAGCATCTCCCGCGACTGCGCCATCGGGTTAGTGAAGCCCGACGCGTGGGTGTGCGTGTCGTTGTTCTTGCATCAATGCGAAGCCGCGACGATACGGCGCGAAATGGTCGAAAAGTTGAAGAAGGGTCTGGTCGTTCGACCGAGCGATCGCATGTTACCGATGATGTGGGCCGCCACGCTCGCCACCGCGCTCGTCGACAAGGACAAGAGCGTTCGCGACGTGGCGAGCGATACGTTCGCGACCTGGACAGCGGCGCAGCGTCAGCGATCCACGGCTGTCGCGGCGCAAATGGCGGCGAAAAAGTCAAAGGACGACACTTCAAAGTTTTTGATCGTGCACATGCCCGAGTACGTGCTCGTGTACATGGTGTTCCTTCTCACCCGTCATCCGCTCGCGCCGAAGACGGCGGAGGAAGGCATGGAGGATCGAGGTCAGAAGTGGCGCCAAGTGCAATTGATTCTGTCCGCGGCGATTTCTTCGTTGACGCACGGTACGAACGGCGACGCCATTCCCGTGACGTGTAAAATGTTGAGACGCTTAAAGACGACGCTCGACAAGGTGACGCCGAGTAACTCGGATTTGATTTACTCTCTGAGCGATTTGGCCTTGCTGCTCGTCAACGATCAGGCTGGCACGAAAGGATGGGACACGAGCAAGTTCCCGGGTCACATCGTGTATCCGACGCAATTGTACAAGACGACGGCGTTCATGGCGAGCGGACCGCCGGTGAAAGAGGGCGCGCAACCGGGTCTCGGGGATTACAGCCACTTGCCGCGCGGCTACGTCATCGTGAGATCCGTGCCCATCACCTCCACTTCCAACGCCGCGAACAAGACGAAAGCGGCGCAAAAGCGTTCGCGTTCGAAGGCGTCGACGTCTTCCGCCAAGACCAAGGGTGGTAAACCGATGAAACAAACCAAGTTGTCTTTCGCTGCCGGGACGCGTTCCATGCCGGAGAGAGACGCGAGACGACACGCCATCATTGACGTCGGGGATCGCGACATTGAAAACGAATTCGACGATTACGAGAGTGAGGAAGAATACGATGAAATCGACAATAACACGGCGCTCGTCGTCGTGTCCTCGCCGCCGGCATCGCCCGGACCTCTGTCTGAAAATACCACCGCGAGCACTCCCGCCCGCAAACGCAAGAGCGCCAAGCCAGCGTCCGTGGGAGCCGCGACGGATCAAGCGGCAGAAGTTGGCGTCGACCCGGACGAGAAAAGATCGCGACGACGACGACGTTAGTGATAGGGAGCACTCGATGAGATGCGCTGTACCTGTATGTACCGAATAAGATGAGAAAAACTCGCTACAGTAGGAGAATATAGACGCTTGTGAATGATATGCGATATGTTTACAAAACGTCGCCCGCCGCGCTATTCGACACGTACATCCTCGCGTTTGTTCGAAAAGCACGACATGATCAGGCACAACACGCTCAACACGACGCAGAACGCACCGCAGGAGAGGTACATGATAGGAAGCGTCATGTTGTAACCGCCATATCGTCCGCTCGTCGCAATGACCACCGATTTCGAGCCGTCGAACGGGTACACGTTGTAGCGGTTGTCGATGGTGACCGTGATGTCGGTGTTCCTGGGGATATCAGTATTCAATCGCCCCACCAATTTCCGGAACGTGCTCAGCGCAGGCGTGCGCATCCACGTCGCGAAGTGTTCGTTCTCGTCTACGGTTGAACCGGTGACTTGCCCGCCTCCGCGAGTCGCTTGATCCGTGTTCAAATTTTCCGGCGCGTACGATCCCAGACGATGCTTCAGATCGCTCTTCCACGCGATCCCCGCGTCATCCAACGCCATCGATTGTCCATTCACCGAGATGGCGAAACTATCGTTGAAGAAACTCCACGCTCGAACGCCGCACGGGACGATGGCGGCGTCGCTCGCCGTCTTGATGTGCGTCGTGCACAACCCCCGACTCGCTTCGCCCTTGAGTTGAAAGTAATCCACATCTCTCACGTACGCGCGATGATTCTGAAAAAAGTTTCCCAGTTCATAGTACACGAACACCGGCGCCTTCATCGCCTTTTTCGCGCGCAGCGTCACCGAGCACGTCGTCCCCGCCCCCGCGTACGACCTCTGCATCGCCCTCTCCGCCGCGGTCGGGAAAAACCCATTCACACACGTCGCTTCATCGTCGTATCGCCTCTCCAACACCGTCAAATCCCGCACGTCTCGATACACAGCCCCACCGACGCTCAGGAACACCACCGCCAGCGCGATCGCCACCCTCCCCGTGAACGCCGGCGACAGCACCGGTCGCGTCGCCGGGAGCTGCTGCTGCGAGAATTTCGATCGCGCGGGTTCGTGCGCGCCTCGCGACTCGGTCGTCATCGCGCCCGTCCGAGCGCGCGTCGCTGTGTCGTCGACGATTCGCAAACGAATGAAATTCTCGCGCGTTCTCGCCGATCGTCGTCCTCCTCCTCCGCAGAGCGCGCGCGTCGTCGTCGTCGTCGCGACGCGCGATGTCGGAGCATAAAAGGCTGATGCGCATGACGGCGCGCGCGTTTTACGCGACGTCGTACGCCAAGGAGCGGTTGAACGCGGCGCCCGCGCGTGGAAACGAAGGGGCGCCCACGAGCGCGAGCGCGGTCGCGACGAACGTGACGTCGATGGACGTCGTCGGTGCGACGCCTACGGCGGTCAAGGCGCCGGTGGTGGATAAGAAGACAAAGTTGGACGATCCCAGGGTGGTGGAGGTGGTCGTGGACGCGCTGACGAGACGCACGTGGACGAGGGAGGATGATTTGGCGAGCGATCTCAAGTTGAGCTTTAAGCAGGTGCGCAAGTTGATGGCGTACCTGGAGCGAGAGAAGCTGGTGTCCCGAGCGCACGTGCGAGAGAAAGATCGCGCGAGGGCGCAGGCGTTGGCGGAGCGAGGGATCACGGACGCTCCCGAGGTGAAGAAGACGGTGACGTGGTGTTCGTTGAATTACGGACGCGCGTTGGACGTGACGAGGTACAGGTTGCACATGATTAAAAAATACGCGAGACAGGCGGTGGATAAAGGAAAGGTGCACGAAGTGTACGTGTGCGTCGGACCGGCTGAGTTTTGTGGGAAGACGTACTCGAGTTTGGACGCGGCGGCGCTGTTGGATCCCTCGGAGATGATTTTTAAGTGCGCGAATTGCGGCAGCGAGGTGAAACAAGCGGGGAAAGACGGTGCGCCGGAGCCCGAAGGAGCGGCGCGCGAGACGAAGGAGAGCTTACAGAGACGATTTAACGAACTCGAGCGTCAGTTCAAGCCTTTGGAGGCGCAGTTAGCCAAGGCGATGCGAACGCCGGCGCCGTTGTACGGAACGTTGACGGAGTGGGCCGTGGCGAGAAAGCGGTACTCGCAAAACAAGGGTGGCGGGGGCGGAGGCGGTGGAGGCAGACGCGGTGGCGCGGCGTTGGACGTACACTTGGAAGAGACGAAGTTCGTCGTCGAGCTCGGATCGTCGGCGGAGGAACAACAAAAACAAGCCGAGTTGGACGCCATCAAGGTTCAACCCGAGTGGGTGACGCGAAACGCCTTCGAAAAGGAGGACGCCGCGCAGGAGAAGGAGAACGCCGACAAAGACGGCAAGGATGGTGACTCGAAACCGTCGGCAAACTCTGAGATGCAAGAGCAGTATCTCCAGGCGCTTCTCTCGGCGCTGCAAAAGCAACAAGAGACGAAACCGGAGGCAGAAGAGGTCAAGGTCGAAAACGAAGTCGCCGCGGAAGTAGACAAGGCGGTGGACGACATGTTCGACGAATGGGAGGACGTCTGACGGAATAGATATAAAAGCAGAGCAAGCGCGGGCATGTAGAAGCATGCGCGCACATAGAACAGTAATTTTAACGAGACGAAAAACATTAGCATGCGATGAATCAGTCCTATCAGTCCTTTTTTTACACGAGCTACTTGTAGAAGCGTCGAAGCGCCTTGGATACGTTCTCCGGAGCTACAGGCGCGGTCGAGGCGGCCCCGGCTGATTCCCCGGGAGCCGCCACGTGACCGCGCTTCTCCGTGATTCCTTCTTCGCGCATCCGCTTCGCCTCCATCTTTGCGAGCTTTTTGTCGTCGATGACGTTGAGCTGCTTCTTTCTATACCTCTTTGATGTTTTGTTCTTACCCTTCATCTTCGTCTTTTCTTCATTCTTCTCGCGCTGCTGCTTCCTCGCCGACAACTCGGCGTCAACCGCTTGTTTGCGACGCTCGATTTGAACCTCCTTGGGCACCGCGCGAACCTTACCGATGGAATCGGGGTCGAGTTGAATGGTCTCCGATGGAAGCTTGTCGAGCAATCGCGCGACTTCGTTCTCGCGACGTTGACCCTTCGTTTCAAAGGGATTCGCCACGTACGTGTCAAAGTTCGGTTCACCCGCGCCCGGAACGAGTAAACTCGTGAATCCACGCGAGTGTCCGACGCCAAGAATATCGTCGTACGGACAAAATTTCATAGAGTTGATTTTTTGTCCGTGCGAAAACTGATGCTTCATGTACGGAGAATTTTGCTTCGTCTGGAGCGCGTCCTTCCAGATTTGCACCGTGCTCCCCCAACCCACCGCGAGAAGACCGCGCTGAGATATTTGAATGTGGTCGGACGGTTGCGCCGAATAGTACGCGTGCACGGGCTTGTACGTGCGTAAATCCCAAACCTTGACTTGTCCGTCGGCGCCCGAGGTGACCATGTATTTCCCAGAGTTGTCCACGGCGACGCCCTTCACCTGACCGCGATGACACAGCATCTTCACCAACGGTGTGCCTTGGTTCGGACTCCACAGCGTCACTGTACCGTTTTTGTGCCCGCAGTGCACGACGGCGTTGTAATTACTGTGCGTCATTGCGTTCGATTCGCCGAGTTTGGTGCGATACTGCGCGACGATTTTCCCGTACGTCGTGTCTTGCCATCGCAAGATGCCCTGCGTCCCGACCGAGCACAACAAGAAGTGTTTGGGTAAAAACGTGAGTTTATTCACGTGTATGTGATCGTCCAAACAGTGCACCTCCAAACCGCGCTTGTCGTAAATGTACGTGTACCTGTCTTGCGCCGCCGCGTAAAACTGCTCGTTGTGCAAAAACGTGACGTCTCGCACCGTCTCTCGCGCGTCCGTCTCACTGATCATGTGATGTCTCTGCCACTCCATCATGCTCAGCGCCCCTACGCTCGACGCCAACAACAACTCTCGTCCATTATGCGAATAATCCACGTAGTACCTTCCCGTTCCCGGCACGTCCAAATCGAACGCCTTATTCGCCGCGTTCGCGTCGACGTTCTTCGCGATATCCCGCTGTTGATACTGATACGTCCGCTCCCCCTCCTCCGCCTCCAAACACCCGACCTCATCCGCCAACAACCATTTCTCGTGCGTCGCCGCCGCTCTCGCCGCCTCTTCGGCTAAATTTTGATTCTCTCGCAGCGTCGCCTTGGTCTTCTTGTCGGCGACGCCCTTGCTCGACACGCGCGCGCCCACGAGATACTTCTTCGTCCGCTCGCGCATCTCTCGCTCGTACGACGCGCGCCTGGCCTCGATCGCCGCCTCGGTGAACACATCCTCATCGCCACGCGCGTCGTCGCGCGCGTCACCATCGCCGTCGTCGCGCGCGCGGCGTCTCTCCGTCGCGTCACGCGCGCCGCCGCGCGGCGCCGCCGATGCGAGCTCGGCGCGTGGGGCGTCGTCCAGCGTCGCGGTCTGCGCGTTGAGCAGCGCGAGGGCGTCGTCGATGTCCCCGGTATCGCGCGCGCGTCGGCCCATGGCGACGACGGGCGCGCGCGGCGTCGTGTGGCGCGCATCGCGGGACGTCGTGGATTTCGTGTCATGATGACGAACGCCACCGCGGACGGCAGACGGCGACGCGCGCGCGGGCGCGGGACGGCGAACGGGCGAGATGGCGCACGAACAAAATCCCGAGATGGTGATGTCGCAGGTGAAGGCGGAGCTCGCGAACGCGTACGCGCAGGAGTTCTTCACGACGGTGCGGGATAAGTGTTTCCAAAAGTGCGTGACGAAACCGTCGTCGACGATGTCGAGCTCGGAGGCGCAGTGTCTGGGGAAGTGCACGGATAGGTACGTGGAGGCGACGAAGATGATCTCGCACGTGGTCTTGCAGGCGTACTCGAAGGGTGCGGGCGGGATGTAGAGGCGAACGCGACGTCGCGGCGTTCGAGGGGGGATGGCGAGCGCGCGCGGGAGCGCGGAGATGTGTTTATACGCGCGTTGTAGTTTCGATACACAAGAAGAATCACGGATTGTTCGGTTTGAGTCGCTCCAGTTTCGGTCCCGAGCTGTTGCTCCAGTCCTCGAAGAACCACGCGCTTCCTCCTCGCACCGTGAGCTCGGACGGTTCCGCGGGCTCTTTGGCGTAACTCGTGAGATCGTACGAACTCAATCCTCGCGCGATCATGGCGCGAACCATGTCCGAATGCGCTTCAGATTGCACTACACGACGCTCGCCGTCCATGGCGCTCAGCTCGGCCGCGTTGAGTTTCGAGGAAGAGGGAGAGTGCTCGGAGAAGGCGTCGAAGACGTGTCTGTGACGCTCGTGCAGCGTGTCGAGATTGGACAGCGTGTTCATGTCGATCAATAACTCCTCCGGGGGGAGTCCGGTGAGATATCTCGCAAGCTTGAGTTGCGCCAAGACGTCGACGGCGCCGGTATCTTTCGCGGCTTCTTCCAACATCAGCGCGGGACACCACGTGTGTTCGTTTCGCTTTGTACTCTGGTATCGCCCCTCGAGTTTCGAGTTGATGTTTTTCATCACGCCTCGAACTTCAATCGGAGTCGCGACGACGCTCAACATGTCCGTGACGTGTCTCTGATATATCAGCACGTTGTTATGCGCGCTCAAACTTTCCACGACGTCGAGCGCACGTCCAGAGGGGCTTCGCACCACACCTTTTTCTAAGCGTAAATCTAATTGCCAGCTGTTGCCTTTGTACACCGAAATGTCTTCCTCTTCATGGTCCTCCTGTTGATCTCGTACGCCGCTCGTCGCCTTGACGTTTTCGACGTGCAGATCGTACGCCGCCTTGAAATCTTTCGGCAACGATAACGGTCGAGCGGGACGGCTCTTCTTGGGACTCGTGAAGACTCTGTTGTGCGTGAACGAAGTACCGAGCCATTCGTCTGCGGCTTTCAGAATGCTTCCGCAACTCGGCCGTCGTGCGGGATCCATGACGAGAGCGGCTTTGATGAGCTTGATGAAATGCTTCGGAATGCTCGATGGAAACGACGGTTCCTCGCCTCGCTGCAGCGAACGCCACTGCTCCTCGACTTCCAGACCGGACGGGAAACCCTTGAGCAGCACCATGAGAAGCACTCCCACGGACCACACGTCGCATTTCTTCGTGTACGGCTTCCTCCGAAGACACTCGGGAGCGCTGAAAAACTTGGTCCCGACGTGGCCTCGCATTGTTTCGTTGGACAGGCAAAATGTCGCGCTACCGAAATCGATTATCTTCAGCGTCGGTATGCTTCCCGGCTTGGGCGACCACGGTTCTTTGAGCATGATATTGTCTGGTTTCAAATCTCGATGCGCCACGCCCAACGAGTGCATGAAAGACACCGCTCCGAGAAGTTGATTCGCGAAGACGCACCAATCGCCTTCGTCAAACAAACCGCGCGAAGATATCGCCTGAATCATCGTCCCTCCGCTGTATAAGTCGGTGACGATGTGCGTCACTTCGCTCTTCAACTTTGGGTGATCCTCGTAAATCATAAACTTTGCCGGAAAGTTCGGATGATGCCCGCACAATACTTGCAACACGTCGCACTCGTCCGTGATGGCGCTTGCCACCATGCGAGAGCGCAAAATAGATTTTACCGCGACGACGTCGCCCGTCAGGCGATCCTTCGCTCGACGAACAGAGCCGTAAATACCTCGACCTATGAGCTCTTGAACGTCGAATTCATCGTATATCTTCTTGGCTGAAAAATCGCCAAAGTTTCTCCCCTGGTGCACCGTGACGTCGACGCTCTCCGCCTCCTGGATCTCCATCTCTTGCTCCCGTGACAACGGCTCGGGCGCTTTGCTAAAACCAGTCAACCTCCGAATGGGCCCAGCCGACGGTCGAGACGCTCGCACGTAGTCTCGGATCTCTGCGATGGGTGGTAAATCCACCACGACGGCGGTGATGTCGTCGTGCACGCCGCGAACTTCCAAAACTTTTTGTACGATGCCATCCGCGCACGTCTCCGTGTCCATGAACTGCGAGCACTCTGAAGCGATGCTATTGTCCGTTAAAGCTGAAAATACGCCGTCGGAGGCGACGAGCAGACGACATCCCTTCTCTGGCATGCGCACGCGAGTAAACTCTGGCTCGCACACAATGGCGGAAAGATCGAAATCGCCGAACGCTCGAGATACCGCGTACCCTCCCGGAAATACTCTCAGAGGCCCGACCTCGTCGCCCTCGCGAGTGCGCAATCGAGCCAATCGACACTCGGCGCTGATTAAACGTCTCGCCTCGAACGGGTCGTCCGGGTTGTGCTCTCGGTTCAGTCGAACGTGCTGTTCGCGATCCTCCGGCGTCATTCCCTCTAACTCGGACGGATGCGGCAGCATCAACGCCCCAGAATCCCCCACGTTGGCGCACACCAGATCGATCGCGAACGAATGCCCATCTCGATCCGCCGCCGCGCATTGCAACGCCACCACCACCACCGTCGAACCGCCCTCCGGCGCGCGTCCGTGACAAAAAAAACACCCCTTCATGTTACTCCGCCCGTACTCCCCCTCCGTTCGCACGAGCGCCCGTCGTATAGCTTGTTCCAGCGCGCTCTCGTCCTCCTCTCGCCCGCCCTTACCCCTCGCCTCCGCCGAGAGAAGACGCAACTCGTGCTCCACATTTTTTCCCAAATGCGTTTCCAGAAACAACATCGCCGTGGCGTCCTTGTGTCCGTCGAACACGCAATACATCGCCAACACGCTCGACGCCGGCGCGTCTCCCGCGCCGTCTCCGCCGTCACCGTACCACGATTTCCCGATGGAAGGGAAGATGAGAAATCCATCTTGGCTCTTCTTGCGCACCCACGCGACGTCGAACGACGCGAGTTCATCGCCGGACGCGCGCGCGGCCGAGACGACGGACATGTCGATCGGACGACACGAATTACTGCGATCGCGGACCTCGCGCGTTCGACGTGCGCGCGAGGTCGCGCGCGCGCGTGTGCGCGCACGACTCTTCGGTTCCCCTGACGTGCTGACGTGGGGGGAAGAGACTCGGCGCGCGGCGAC
>Ga0208277_1001835_pt1 | contig 12296 bp, 10 predicted proteins | sample ETNtaG_5_FD_185782 | JGI IMG/M metagenome (GOLD analysis project Ga0208277, IMG submission 185782) | Marine microbial and viral communities from oxygen minimum zone, Eastern Pacific Ocean - ETNP201406SV205 (SPAdes) (version 2) | ecosystem: Environmental > Aquatic > Marine > Oceanic ...
GACTGCGTATTCAGATGATACGTTTTTTCGACCTTGGTTATCAGGAAATGCAGCAAATTCGTTAGAAGCTTCCACGACACTTTTTAAAGTCAGGGCTCCACCAGCATTTTCGAAAAATATTCTATTGCCACTCACAGGACAATTTCCCACATGGTGAAATTTTTCCCTTACTACCTCTAAAAGATTAGGATCATCTGCGATCATTTAATATCTTCTTTCTTATTGTTATTTGCCTAAATAGGTTTATCCTAAGCCCTATGGATAAGAACGGAAATAAATGCATTTGGCAACCCGGTGAAGTAATTTATTCGTATGGAGACGAACCAAACGGAGCATTTCTGGTAATGTCTGGTCATGTCGATCTATACACGAGTGAAGGGCTTAAGCTTAATCGCATTGGCGAAAGTGAGATTTTTGGGGAAACATCCATTATCTTACACAGACCAAGAACCGTTACAGCTAGAGCAGGGGAATACGAAGTTTCCGCAATACACTTTACATCTGATCATATCAGATCTTTAATCAGACGAAATAAGGCATTAGGAGCCATAATCAAAAAAACGCAAATGCGCCTCATTGACTCTAACAAGCAAAGTCAAGGATTGTCAGAGGATTTAGAAGCATTAATAAAGATTATTGAATCAGGTAAAGAAGCAAACAGTCAAATGATATCCATGGTAAAAAAGATGCGCCAAAACCTAAAAAGATTAAGTTTTGAAGATTGAAATTTTTTAAGTTTCAGGAAGCCCAGATTTTCTCATACCTTCCATTAAAATATCTTTTATAATAGTTGGAGCTACCTTCGCATAGTCATTTAAATTCTTAACTTGTGGTCTTTGTGCCAAGTATTCCACCAATAAATTTTTCGCCTTATCAAGCTCTCCCAAATGGGCTAAGCAGGCTACTTTAAAACCTATCTGTCCTACACCACCCCTGCCATCCCTTGCCATTTCATCTATAAGCTCGATGGTTTTGTCAAACTGCTTCAAACCTATTCGTGTCATTACAACCATATAGTCTATACTCTTTTTCTCTACAGGATTTAGCTCAATTGACCTTTCAATACACTTCATAGCTTCTTCAAATCTACCAAAAGACGTAATAGCAAGGGCATAATCGAATAGCGCTCCAGAATGATGAGGATTTAATTCAAGAGCTTTTTCAGCTAATTCCAGTCTTTTTTCATAATCTCTTTTTAAGTTGTATGATCGACTTAAAGCTACCACAGCTTCAGGGTTATTATTATCTAAGTCATAAGCTTTTTGACAATATTTGTGATATTTTTCTTCATTCTGAGGTCGGTCAGTCGCTTTGTCTAAATTATAGATATTATTAAGAATTGCCTTACAGGCCAAAACATAAGGATCAGAAAGATCACTTTGCATTGAAATAGATTTTTCACACATTTCAATTACTTTGTCAGAGTCTGTAAATGCAGTTGCCCCATTCTCATTATTATAAATAGCCAACGCGCGTAAGTAATAGTCCCAAGCGGTCGAATCTACTTTTTTCTTGCTAGAAAGTTTTACCTGCTCCTGACCCTTAACTGCAGGGGACACCATTGCTGCAATGGATGCAGAAACTTCATCTTGAACTTCAAAAACATCATCTAATGATTTGTCCCATCTTTTGGACCATAGTTGTTTATCTGAACTCGCATCAATAAGCTGAGCAGTAATCCTAACCTTATTTCCCCCTTTCCTGACACTGCCTTCAACAATATAATCAACATTTAAATCTGCTGCGATTTGTGAAGCTCTTACTGATGTACCTTTGTAACTAAAACTAGAATTTCTAGAAATCACGGGAAATGTTTTCCAAGACGAAAGGTTTGATATTATATCTTCTGTAATTCCGTCAGCAAAGTATTCCTGCTCAACGTCTCCACTCATATTTAAAAAAGGAAGCACTGCAATGGCAGGAGGATTGGAGGAAGCTTTTTCAGACGTGTCCTTCTTTTCCCCCAAACCGGCACTGCCGCGCCTTTTCATTTCTGGAGAAGTTATAATATCAAAGGCATGAACATTGGTATTTTTTATCTTCTGTTCTCCCAAATCATCAAATAAAAAATCTGTTTTTTTGTTTACAAAATCATAAATGCTTTTAGATAAAGAAACGCCATTAGGTTGCGATAAAGCTTCAAGACGCGAAGCTACATTAACACCTTCTCCATACAAGTTCTCACCTTCTACTATTACGTCTCCCATATTAAGACCTACTCGAAATTCCATCTTTCCATTTTCCGGAAGAGAGCTAGAAGAATTTCGCTCTTGAATAAGTTTTTGAAATTCCGACGCACAAATCACCGCCGATACAGCACTTGAAAATTCTGCAAGAATAGAATCCCCGGCAGTATTAAATATTCTGCCCCCATGTTCGGAGAAAAGATCTTCCAGTATTCTTTTACAAGCTCTAAAGCTTTGAAGTGTTTGATTTTCATCAACCTCCATGGAAGTACTAAAGCCCACCACATCTGTAACAAATACCACCGCGATTTTGCGATTAATTTCCTTTTCCAAAATCACCCCAAACTTCTTCTTTATTTGTCATTTAATTGACCATATTGCTGTTAAGAAAGCAACTCAATTGCTGAGACTTCTTAGCGCCCCATCCAACCTCCATCTACAGTCAAAAGTTCTCCGCTAACATATGCCGATGCATCTGAGGCTAAATATACTGCTGCTCCGGCCATATCTTCAATTCTTCCCCACCTTTTCATCGGAATTCTTTCCATTAACTGACTTGCCCTTTTCGGGTCCTCTCTTAAAGCAGTGGTAATATCTGTCTCAACATAACCTGGAGCTATTGCATTTACATTAATTCCCTTATCAGCAAGTTCGTTTGACAATGCCCTAGTTAACTGTGCCACTCCTCCTTTTGAAGCAGCGTAGCTGGGAACAAAAAGCCCCCCTTGAAAAGACAATACTGAAGCAGTGAAAATAATTTTCCCGTAATTTTTGACTGCCATTTCTTTACTTAATTCCCTAGCCAAAACAAATTGAGAAGTAAGATTTACTTCTATTACTTTGTCCCAATACTCGTCTTTATGATCAGACAGGTTTGACCTCTCCAAAGTTCCGGCGTTACCAATAAATATTTCTGGGTCGAGGTTGTGAGATCGTAATTTTTCTATAAAACGTAACGTATTTTCTCTTTTTGAAAAGTCACATTTATAACAATAAAACTGGCGGTTCAAATCACTGACAACTTGCTCAATTTTACTTCCTTCGGCTAGCGATGAACTGGCACCGATTATATCCGCTCCTGCCTCAGCCAAAGCCTTTGCAATTCCAAACCCTATACCCCTGTTGCACCCCGTTACTAAAGCAGTTTTCCCATCCAATTTAAATTTTTCAAGAATTTTCATTTATAATCTCTTTCCCCCGGACTTAAGAATTTTTTATTCAATTACTTCTACCTAAATATATTTATTTTTAGATCTAACTAAAATCTCTCTCAAATCCATCTTCCAGAAAGATATTTTCTCAACCCCACTACACCAGTTATGGCAATTGCCGAAAAAAGGCCTAATTCTTCACCGGAAATAAAAATGTATGTGCTAGCTAAAAGTACAAAATATAATAAAACATTCACCAAACAAAAAAGATCCAGATTTAATTTCTTTTTTGGCAAAAAAGATATGCCCCAAAACAGTAACACTGCCAGAAAAATAGCAGCGATTAAAAATACTAATCTTACCATCGAAGAATTGCCCGAATTGATTTACCAAACAAAGGATCGTAAATTAGGAAGAACGTTTAATCAAGGTGATTTATGGATTTTAGTTAGATAACAATAAAGTCAAATTACTTAAAAGAACCTTACTGGTTTTCTCACATATCTGACATATAGTGACCTTAATACTGGTATTCGCATTCAATCAAACCTCGAACTCAAGAGCACTTACCTGATTAAAAACTCCCGTTTTTAATACATTATTCCTAATTTTTTCTGTTATTGGAGTGTCTAAATATAGCAAAGCAATAGCCTCCCCACCAGCCGCAGAACGACCCAAAGTGAAATTAGCAATATTAACCCCATTTTCAGCCATGGTATTTCCTAAAATACCTATGATGCCAGGGGTATCTGTATTAGTTGTATAAAGCATATGTTGACCAACTTCGGCATCAATATTGATATCCTTAATTTGGATGAATCGTGGTTTATTGTCGCTAAAAACAGTGCCAGCAACAGATCTTTTCATCGTCTCTGTTTCAACCGTTACTTTTATATAAGCATCAAAAATACCGCTTTTATCTTGCGTTGTAGTGGAAATTTTTATCCCACGATCTTTTGCAATAATAGGAGCTGAAACCATATTAACATCAGGATTTGAAACCCGAATTATTCCCGATATAACAGAGCAGTTCAGGGCCTCCAAATTCATAGAGGAAACGGAGCCATCATACAGAATATTTATTGCCCTAACAGGCTCTTGAGTAAGTTGTCCAATAAATTTTCCCAGATGATTTGCTAGCAACAACCACGGATTCATAATTTTTGCTTCCTCGGCAGTAATTGATGGCATATTTAATGCGTTAGAAACTGCTCCGGTTAACAAGTAATCACTAATTTGTTCAGCAATTTGAATTGCCACATTCTCTTGAGCTTCAACCGTTGCTGCTCCCAAGTGCGGTGTACATATAACATTGGGTAAATTAAATAATGGACTGTCGGTAGCTGGCTCTACGGAAAACACATCAAATGCCGCACCCGCCACATGCCCCTCTTTTATTGCGCGTGCTAATGCTTCTTCATCTACCAAACCTCCTCGGGCACAATTAATAATTCGAACCCCCGGTTTTAACTTTCTAATATTCTCTTCATTCAGAATATTTCTTGTTTGATCAGTTAAAGGAACATGCAATGTAATGAAATCAGCACGACAAAATAATTGGTCAAGGTCAACCTTTTCTATACTTAAATTCTTTGCTTTCTCTTCACTTAAGTAAGGATCGTAAGCAACCACCTTCATTTTCAATGAGCGTGCTCTTTCACAGAATACACCGCCAATATTGCCAGCACCTATTACGCCAACAGTTTTACTGGTTAGTTCAACACCCATGAATTTTGATTTCTCCCATTTCCCAGCTTGGGTCGATGTATTTGCTTCTGGTATTTGCCGCGCAACGGCAAACATCATTGCTATTGCGTGCTCAGCAGTAGTAATCATATTACCGAAAGGGGTATTCATTATTATTATGCCCTTTTTCGAAGCTGCTATTTTGTCAATATTATCTACACCTATACCTGCACGCCCAATTACTTTGAGTTTATTTGCGTACTTTAAGATATTTGGTGTTATTTTTGTTGTAGATCTGATAGCCAACCCATCATAATCACCTATGCGTTCCGCTAGAGATTTTTTATCCTTTCCAAGATTAGGTTCAAAATCAATATCAATACCTCTATCTTCAAAAATCTTTATGGCTGAAAGGCTTAACTTGTCCGATACTAATACTCTGGGTTTCATAATCATTTCTTTCTGATTTTTCCGTCAAATTTTGTTAATAATAAAATTAAATTTTCGTAAATTTTTACAAAAATATAATATAATCCATTTAATTTAATGAGCTTATTTCAGTTTCAAAAGCCCATTTAATCCAAGACATCAAAGATTTTATATTGTTTTGGTTAACAGTTCCTCCACACCAAATTCGTAGGCCTGGTGGGGCATCACGATATGACCCAATATCAAATGCAACACCCTCATCCTCCAGTCTCTTGCAGATGTTTTTTGCAAAATTACTTTGATTTTCTATTCTTGAATCCTTAAAAACTAAACAAACAGACGTATTTGACCTTGTGCCTGGTGATACAGCAAGATTGCAGAGCCATTTATTTTCTTCAACAAAATTAAAAATTATTTGAGCATTTTTATTGCAACGATCAATCATGCCTTCTAACCCTCCAATTGACCTTACCCAGGACAATGAAAAAAGATAATCTTCAACCGCTAGCATAGAAGGCGTATTAATAGTGGCGCCTAAAAATATATCCTCGTTCAATTTATTATTCTTTGTTAAGCGAAATAACTTAGGCAGAGGCCATGAAGGCACATAACTCTCTAATCTTTCGACAGATCTTGGACTTAAAATTAACATCCCATGCGCGGCCTCCCCACCCAAAACTTTCTGCCAACTAAAAGTCGTTACATCTAATTTTTCCCATGGCAACTTAACGGCAAAGGCTGCCGAAGTAGCATCACAAATTGTTAATCCCTCCCTTTTTTGAGGTATAAAATCTCCATTTGGCACTCGAACACCGGATGTTGTTCCATTCCAAGTAAAGACAACATCACTATCAAAATTTACCTCATTTAACTCAGGTAAAAAGCCATAATCAGACTCTACAATAATAGGATCTAATTTAAGTTGAGAACTAACGTCTGTCGCCCATCCTTTACCAAAACTTTCCCAAACCAATATAGTTGTTTTTTTTGCCCCAAGAAGTGACCAAAGTGCCATTTCAACAGCTCCCGTATCAGAGGCTGGCACTATAGCTATTTTATAATCAGAAGGAATTTTAAGTAGGCTACGGGTCTCTTCGATGGCTTTGCTTAATTTTTCGCGACCTACTTGCGCTCTATGTGATCTGCCTAGAGAAGCATGTGATAGTTCTTTTAATTTCCAAGTTGGAGGTTTGGCACAAGGGCCAGAAGAAAAACGCGGATCTGCCGGCCGCGTGTCCGGTTTAAATATTCTACTCATTTCCTATCCTTCCAGATAAATGCCCTTCGTTGGGGAAGGGTGTCCCACCTCTGGGTGTAGATTTTTTTTTACTAAAAGCAAGAAAAATATTAAGTAATACTAATTAAAAGCAAGTTAGGTGAAGCCAAAAATGTATGTCATTACTTTTATGTGTAATCCATCAGATCCAATACTAACCAATGATTTGGTTTCAAAATATTTGAAAACTTTTGGCGGCATATCGCTTACCTGGCTAAATGATGGAATTGCTGCGGACATCAAAATTCCAGAAATACCCAATGAATTCAAAAATTATTGGCTGGAGTTACAAGCCAGTAAAATAGATATGGTTGTCCAAAAAGAGAAATATCGAAGGAAAAAACTCTTGGTAGCCGATATGGATAGTACAATAATAGAGCAAGAGAGCTTGGATGAATTAGCCGATGAGGTCGGATGTGGAAAGAAAATAAGTCAAATTACGAAACAAGCCATGGAAGGAAAGTTAGAGTTTGAACAAGCCTTAACCCTTCGGGTTGGGTATTTAAAAGGGACCCCGATAAGTATTATTAACAAAGTGATGATGAATCGTATAACCTTGTCACCCGGCGCGAGAACACTCATATCAACCATGAGAAAAAATAATGTCTATACTGCCTTAATTTCAGGTGGATTCACACATTTTACTTCCAAAATAGCTTTAGAACTTGGCTTCAATGAAAGCATGGCAAATGAATTTGAAATAAAAAGTGAAAGGCTGACAGGAATGGTGGAAAATCCAATTTTAGGCAAAGAAGCTAAAGTGAATTTTATCCGAAATTTAGCAAGAAAGTTTGGCTTATCCTCAATAGATGTTATTGCTGTAGGCGATGGTGCAAATGACATTGGAATGCTAGAATTGGCTGGCTCAGGCGTCGCCATGCATGCGAAGGAAATTGTTCAATCTAAAGCAAAGATTATTATAAATCACTCTGACCTTTCCGCTCTTTTATATATGCAAGGGTATCATTCAAATGATTTCGAAAATTAAAGAATTTTAAAATTACTCTATACAAATAAATTTTTTTAAATGATGGATTTTTTGTTTTGCCGATCCAAGATTCAGGTGTAATTTGCGTTAAAAGCCTCAGGAATCAATATATGAAAACCCTAAAGGGAATTTTAGCCGCAATGTGCACGCCAATGGATAAACATGGTGAGGCAATCGATATGGGTGTTTATCGTGCCCATATTGATGAAATGATCGACGCAGGACTACATGGAACTGTTTTGGGTTCAGGTACGGGGGAATATGCTTATTTGACTCAAAATGAGAAACGTAAATTGATTTCTGAAGGTGCTCGCCATGTTGGCAAAAGAATAACTACAGTGGCACAAGTAACAGAGCTAAGTACACAAGAAGTTATAGATGGGGCACTTTTTGCGCAAGATGTAGGTGTTGACGCCATCATGATCATGCCGCCATATCTTGAACCTCCCAATGAGCGTGGTGTCATGTACCATTACACAGCTGTGGCAAAGGCAGTAAGCATTCCAATCGTAATGTACAACGTACCGGCTCAGGCTGCACCACTAACAGAAGATTTGTATCGTAAATTAATTGCAGTCGAAAACCTAGACTATGTAAAGGATAGCTCAGGCGATATTGCAGGCATCCAAAAACTGATTGCAATTGGTGGTAAAGTTCTTAACGGCGCCGATCCTTATGCGCCCTATAGCTTGATGGCTGGTAGTGTTGGCATGATATGGGGCGCTGCGAATTTCATGCCGAATGAGTGCGTAAAACTCTATAATCTTATTGATCAAGGAAAGTTAAATGAAGCAATGGAGCTCTGGGATTGTATGAAGGCAATTTGTCTTTGGCTCTGGAGTAATCGGCACGATGTTGATTATCTAACCGGGGTAAAGGCAGCTACACGCCTTACGGGCCGAGATATGGGTGGAACACGAAAACCATTGCCACCAGTTCCATCTGCAGCAAGACACGATATCCGTTTAGCACTTAGCAAACTACCTGTAAACCGGACAAAGGCTGACCGTCTGGTCTGGCGTGATTGGCAGGAAGAACGCGATTGGCTAATCCAATCAACCAAAAATAATTAAGGGTTGCATATGAAAAAGAAACTAAACTTTCAAACCAAAGCCATTATCGCGGGACGTTCCATGGACGCAGTTAGCGGTAAAACCTTTGAAACATTGAATCCTGCAAATGGAAAGATTCTTGCCAAGATAGCGCGCTGTGAGAAAGCGGATGCAGATATAGCAGTTGAAGCAGCAAGAAATGCATTTGAAAATGGACCTTGGCCAAAAATGTCTCCTGCTGAGCGCAAAGTAATCTTGCAACGCTTCGCCACATTAATTGAAGCCCATACTGATGAACTGGCTGAGCTTGAGGCTATAGAAGCTGGGAAACCAATAAGTGATTGTATTGAAATTGACCTGCCAGAGACCGTCGGCACAATCCGATGGCACGCAGAGGCCGCCGATAAGATTTATGATCAACTATCACCGTCCGGTTCAGGAGTAGTCTCAATGATTGTGCGAGAGCCAATTGGTGTTGTTGCCGCAATACTGCCTTGGAACTTTCCACTTATGATGGCAGCTTGGAAGTTAGGGCCTATTCTTGCAGAAGGCAACACCGTAATTCTGAAACCAGCTGAGCAAACTTCAATGTCAACTATACGCCTTGCTCAGCTTGCAACCGAAGCAGGGATTCCGGATGGTGTGATTAATGTTGTTCCAGGTTTCGGCGAAGAGGTTGGAAAAGCATTGGGTGAGCATATGGGTATAGATTGTGTGGGCTTCACAGGATCAACGGAAATTGGTCGAATGTTCTTGCGCTATTCGGCAGACTCCAATCTGAAGCGCGTCTTGCTGGAATGTGGCGGCAAGAACCCACTAGTGGTAATGCCGGATGCCGCAGATTTAGATGTTGTCGCTGATCACGCTGCAAACTCGATATTTTGGAATATGGGGGAAAACTGTTCTTCCAATAGCAGGGTACTGATTCATAGCTCCTTAAAAGCTGAATTCATTGAACTGCTGTTAGAGCGAACACGAGATTGGGTAATAGCTGATCCCCTGGATTCTGCTTGTCGCTTAGGCCCTTTGATCGAAGAAGATCACATGAAAAAAGTTCTATCCCATATAGAGAAGGCAAAAAAGGAAGGAGCAAAGCTGATTTGTGGTGGCAATCGGGCAATGACTGAGTCAGGAGGATATTTTGTTGAACCCACAATTTTTGATGAAGTTAGTCCGAAAATGTCGATTGCTAAGGAAGAAATATTTGGCCCAGTTTTAGCAATATTAACGTTTGAAACGCCAGAAGAAGGTATAGCTATGGCAAACGATACTGAGTATGGTTTGACGGCTTCCGTTTTCAGTGCTTCAAACAAAACAGCCCATAATGCAGCACGCCAAATACGTGCAGGAACAGTCTCCGTTAACTGCTATGGAGAAGGTGACATTAGCACACCCTTTGGAGGATTTGGCCTTTCAGGATTTGGTGGGCGAGATAAATCACTTGCAGCACACGATCAATATTGTGAATTGAAAACCATTTGGATGGATATGAGCTGAATCCATGAAATCCGCCATCCTACCTCAATTTGACAGGAATAACGGTTGGTTAGAAATCCTGCCTCCCCTTGCTCCCGCAAATGTAGCACGCGGTAACCTAAAAGCAGATGTGGCAATTATCGGAGCCGGCTTTACCGGTTTAGCTGCTGCCCGTCGGCTCGCAGATCTCTGGCCCAATAAACGTATTATACTACTGGAAGCTGACCGCGTAGGTAATACTTCCGCTGGTCGGAGTTCTGGCTTTGCCATAGATCAAGCCCATAATATTCGTGCAAAAAATTTTGCTGATAGCCTTGAGGCCGAACACAACCAAATTACTCTAAACCGAGCGGGGCAAAGTTATCTTAGAGACATAGTTCAGGAAAGAAAAATTGATTGTGACTGGGATGAAAGTGGAAAGGTGCACGCTGCTGCCACTCAAATGGGCGCACAAAAACTCCACGCTTACGCCAAGCATATGGATTTATTAAAGCTTCCATATAGTTGGCTTAATTCAAAAGAAATGAAAACTCTTACAGGATCTAGTTTTTACCAGTTAGGTTTACACACTCCGGGAACGATCGTGATGCAGCCAGCCAAATTAGTTCTTGGGCTCGCTGCCAGTTTACCAAAAAATGTAACCCTATATGAACAAAGTGCCGTCCAATCTATTAATTTTAACTCTCCCCACGAAATGGAATTGGCCGAGGCTCATATTACAACGCAGAAAATTGTTCTAGCTAATAATGGATTTGCAGGACAATTCGGGTTTTATCAGAATAATTTAATCCCACTTATTACTTGGGGTAGTCTTACTCGAGCTGTCAACCAGGAAGAGCAAGAAATGCTGGGAGGAACGGAAACTTGGAATATCATACCTGCAGATCCTTTTGGCACATCCGCCAGACGTATTTCTGGCAATAGAATACTTATTCGCAACATTTACAGCTATAGCTCAAAGCTAAATGCGAAAGAAAGTGATCGTTTATGGGCAAAAGCCCGGCATGAAAAATCTCTTAGGAATAGATTTCCAAAGCTCAAAGATCTGACCTTTGATTATACATGGGGGGGACCACTTTCTCTTTCTAAAAATGGTGAACCAGTGTTTGGGGACTTAGCCCCAAATGTTTATGGTGCTTTCTGTCTAAATGGAGTTGGTATTGCACGCGGCACTTCGTTAGGAAAACTTTTAGCGGAGTATATGGCTGGAAAAATGAGTCCTCTGCTGGACATCATTAATGGTGCAGGCCGGCCAAATAAACTGCCACCTCGACCATTTCTTGATTGGGGAGTAAAGTTGAATTTTGCAAATCGCCGAAGAACTGCAGGGCTAGAATTATGATTGATTTAAAAGGAAAAGTTGCCATTGTCACCGGAGCTACGTCAGGGATAGGAGAGGAAACTGCAAAGGTGTTCGCTATAGCTGGAGCATCTGTCATTGTCACCGGAAGACGTGAACAACCTGCAAAAGCATTAGTTAAGAATATTCAAGCGGAAGGTGGACAAGCTGACTGGATTATAGGTGATATCACGAACTCTGAATTCACCAATAGTATCGTCGCCACCACAGAAGAGAAATTTGGTCGTCTTGACATACTCGCTAATGTTGCCGGTGCTATTACCCGTGGTGATGCTTTAAACACCTCAGACGAAGACTGGTTTACGATGATGAATACTAATGTTTCCGGAACATTTTTTATGTCTCGCGCCTCTATCAATGCCATGCGTCGATCTGGAGGTGGAAGCATAATTAATCTAGGCTCTACAGTTGGCTTGACCGGTTGCGCTGGCTTGGCTGCATATTGTGCCAGCAAGGGTGCAGTGGTAAATATGACGCGTGCAATGGCTATTGATTACGCAGCAGAAAATATTAGGGTGAACTCGGTTAATCCAGGCGCTGTAGATACACCTATGCTGGTTAGTGGCCATGGTACCTTAAATGCTGATTCAATTCGTGAAGAAAATCGTAACTCTATTCCACAAGGCTGGTTACCACAGCCAAAAGAAGTTGCAAATCTAATTGCCTTTTTGGCATCAGATCTCAGCAAACAT
>Ga0208277_1001836_pt1 | contig 12295 bp, 8 predicted proteins | sample ETNtaG_5_FD_185782 | JGI IMG/M metagenome (GOLD analysis project Ga0208277, IMG submission 185782) | Marine microbial and viral communities from oxygen minimum zone, Eastern Pacific Ocean - ETNP201406SV205 (SPAdes) (version 2) | ecosystem: Environmental > Aquatic > Marine > Oceanic ...
ATGGAGCATGTAAAGGGGCCAGATTTCCCAACAGGTGCATCAATACACGGGATAGATGGAATATTCGACATGTATTCCTCTGGAAAAGGAAGGTTCCATGTTAGATCAAAGTGCGATGTTCATGATGACTCAAAAGGCAAAAGAATCGTTATTCATGAGATTCCTTACCAAGTAAAGAAAGCTGACATGCTTGTTCAAATTGCAGATTTGGTTACAAAGGGTTCAATCATTGGAATCAGAGATATTCGTGATGAATCCTCCAAAGAGGGTATCAGAGTTGTAATTGAGGTAAAGAACAACGCTGACCCTCATGCAGTTCTAAACCAGTTGTTCAAGTCTAGTCGTTTACAAGAATCATACTCTGCAAACATGATGGGAATATTAGATGGGAGACCAGTATTGCTCACTTTGCCGGTTATGTTACATACATATGTGAAACATAGAGAATCAGTAATCGAAAGGAGAGCGATTTACGATCTTGGAAAAGCAGAAGCTAGGGCTCATATCTTGGAAGGATTGGTCAAAGCACAAGATAGAATCGATGATGTAATTTCAGTTGGAAAAGGAAGTTCTAGCCGTGAGCAATTCGAATCGGTTCTGCAAGGAAATGAAACCTTCCCTGGAATCGCACCGTTCAGTTTCACAGAAGCACAGTCTAAAGCGATTGCAGAACGTAGGTTATACCAATTAAGCCGATTAGATGTTGAGAAAGTTCAGAATGAATTTGACGAATTGCAAATTAAAATCACTGATTTGAAAGATATTATTGCATCAAGACCTCGAAGATTGGATATTCTGCTTACTGAAATGGATGCAATGGTGGAAAAGCATGGTGACGACCGCCGATCTCATATTGATCCAATGCCACTATCAATGGATAGAGAGGATTTAATCGAAGAGAGAGCGATTGTAATAACATTGAGTGAGGATAACTATGTTCGGCATACTCCAGTAGACATGTTCCGTACCCAAAACCGCGGTGGTAAGGGTCTAAAAGGAGTAACTACGAAGACGGAAGACACTCCTCAACTTATCCTGTCTTGCTTCAGTAAAGATCGATTGTTAATCTTCACAGACCAAGGTAGAGTGTATGGTTTGAAGGCTTGGGAAACGCCAGAAGGAAGTAGGTTAGCTAGAGGAACTCACATCAGAAACTTGCTTGAGAGCATTCGTGATGAAGAAAACATAGTTTCCATCCTACCACTTTCCAAAGAAATTCTTGAGAATCCTGATGGGCATTTCTTAATGTTCGCTACAAAGATGGGTCTGATTAAGAAAACATCTCTTAGTGAATACGTCAGAATCAACCGGAATGGAAAGTATGCTCTAAGATTCAAGATTGATGGAGATTCACTTGTAAATGTAAGATCTGCAACAAATGAGCATGATATTGTAATGATTTCAACAACAGGTTATGCATCTAGATTCAAATGTTCTGCAATCAGGGCATCTGGAAGAGTCTCTGGTGGTGTTTACGGAATCAAAGTTGGCGATAGAAAAGGTTCAGGTGGAGGCTTTGTTGCTGGAATGGTTTCAATAGACAACCCGGAAACTCAGATACTTACTCTTTCCAAACTTGGAATGGGTAAGAGAAGTACTATTGGAAGTGGTGATAGAGTGGCTATTCTAGATGAGGATGGCATTCAAAAGATGACTGAATCCGGAGAACCAAGATTCACAACAGATGGATACAGACAGACCCGACCCGGTGCAAAAGGTGTCCGAACAATGAAGTTGGATGAAGAATTCAATGACATGATAATCAGTGTTAGAAAAATTCCGAATCCTGATGACCACCTATTCTTACTAACAAAGAAGGGTATGATGATTAGGACTGAAGTATCTCAAACCAAGAAGACCACTGGTAAGGCAACCAGAGGTACAAGGGTAATGGAATTGAGAAACAAATCGAAAAATGGATATGTCGATGAAGTAATATTCAGTGCACGTCTTCCAGCCGAATTAATTGAAAGTTCCAAGGAAGAAGCTGAAGAAGAATTCGATTTGATTGATCAGAATCAAGACGGTGTAATCGATAAAGATGAGTACATAGCGGCTGTAGAGGCAGGTATTCTGAAGGAAGAAGAGTGACCACTCTTCCGACGGGTTCAAACGCTAACCGCCCTTCTTAGTGGTAAGGCGAGCCTTAGTTGGTGATACTATGGATGAACAAAATTTGATTTATGACTGGAACGTAGTTGACTACGAATATTCAAGAAATCCAGCAAATCACCCTCATGGTGTATGGTTTGATGATGAAACTTTACGTGATGGTTTACAGAGTCCTAGTGCATTAAACCCTTCTATAGAACAGAAGATAGAACTTCTAACCTACATGGAGAAACTGGGGATTCAAAAAGTAGATCTTGGCTTACCGGGTGCTGGTCCTTTCCATAGAAACCATATTGATGCAATGTTAACTCATATCAGAGAGAATGATTTCAAAATAAGACCAGGTGCAGCGGTTAGAACATTGATGAATGACATTGAGCCACTTGTAGAAATGCAGTCAAAGCACGAGATGGAAATACAGGCAAGTGCTTTCTTAGGAACCAGTCCAATTCGCCAGTTTACAGAAGGTTGGACAATGGAAAAATTAGTTTCAACAATGGAAAAAGCAGTATCATACGCTGTGGAAAACGATATTCCAGTAATGTTCGTGACAGAGGATACAACTCGCTCAAAACCAGAGGATGTCAAACTAATCTATCAAAGAGCAATGGAATTGGGTGTCAGAAGACTGTGTGTTTGTGACACTTGCGGACATGTTACTCCAAACGGAGTGAAGCAGCTGTTGTCATTTATTGATGAGGAGGTAATCAAAGATGGAGGATACAAGCGAAGCGATATCGAAGTAAATTGGCATGGACATCAAGACAGGGGCTTAGGCGTTGCTAACAACTTGGCAGCGGTTGAGGCTGGAGCTGATGTTGTCCACGGTACGGCTTTAGGTGTGGGAGAGAGAGCAGGGAATGCCCCTCTGGACCAGACTCTTGTAAACCTGTCATTGATGGGCGTAATCAACAACGATTTATCTCTTCTAAGTGAATATGTTCAGAAAGCCAACGAATACATCAAAGTCCCACTTCCAAGGAATTATCCAGTATTCGGTCAAGATGCGTTTGAAACAGGCACTGGAGTTCATGCTAGTGCGGTAATCAAGGCAATTCGTAAAGGTGACATGTGGCTTGCTGATAGAGTTTACAGTGGCGTACCTGCAGGTGATTTCGGTCTTGAGCAAGTAATCAGAATTGGACACATGTCGGGACGATCAAATATAATTCACTGGCTTGAAAGCAATGGATTAGAGGCAACAGAGGACCTAGTAAGTTATTTGTTCGAGGTTGCAAAGAGCCAACCTAGAAATATGGAAGAGGAAGAAATTAGGGCCGCAATTGCTCAGTTTCAACCCTAACTAAGCGGCTTCTTCTTGTTCAGTGTCTTCAGCATTGATTTGTTTCCACTCAGCATCGACAGAACCACCAGACCATTCGCCTTCGACTTCAATTTCCACCATTTCTTCTTCTTCACGCCAGATTGCTTCACCTTGGCTACCATTGACCATTAGAACTCCTCTATCATCCATTTGTGTTTTTAGCAACTCGATGTGCTTGGTAACAGGCAAGAAATGTCCTACTGGATTTCCTGCAGTAACAAACGGATGAGTTGCCGTACAAATCATCAAACCGTCTTCTGGTGCAACTATATCTACTGAAAGACCGGGTGTCCCTGGATCTGAAATAGTGGCGATAACATCGCCTTTAGTGACAATACTTCCCGGACCTACAAACATATCCAACAATCCACCTTCTCCTGCTCTAAGCCATGTAGATCCTCCAGCATTTAGCCTAAATCTGGGTCGACTTGGATTCTTTGATATGACTTTCAAAGCCTTTAGAACATTTAGACACCCCTCTACTGCTACCTTGACAGAAGTTTGGTCTAACTGGTTAGCCTCTCCTCCTTCGTATGTTACAGCTGCAATGTCCAACTGATTTGCAACTCTTCGCAAACTACCCTTGGGCGGTCTACTGTCTAGAACGACTTCAATTCCAAACGCCTTTGCTAATAGATAAGACTCAGGATGAGATAAGTCTCCTCTTATCTGTGGCATGTTTGAACGTCCCTTGGCAGCACTGTGTAGGTCTATGATTACATCAGAGTCATCGATCAGGTTTTTCTTTACCATGCTAGCTACCCTAGATGTTGTACTTCCTTTTGTCAATCCAGGAAATGCTCTGTTGAGGTCCCTTCCATCTGGGAAATAGCGTGACTTTGACCTATAACCGGGGAGATTCAAAACAGGTACAATCCTAACGGTACCTGCCATCGACTTTGGGTCCAATACTCCTTTGGGTTCTGTAAATTTTGAAGAAAGAAGATTTGTGCAAGCACTCGGACCCGTTAACTCATCTCCATGTATTGCGCCGATAATTGTGATTACTGGGCCGGGTCTAACTCCATGGAAAACAGTAACTGGAACAGGCCATGAATCTCCCATCCCCACGTCTAATAATGGCATGTGTATAGTTCGCATTTCACCGGTTTTGATTCTCTTTCTTAGGAATCTGATGTCTTTCCATTCAGAAGTTCTATCCCATTCAGGTCTACCTTCAGATTCATGTTCATCTAGGGCCTTTTTAATGGCCAAACGCCGGGTTTTGGGAAGTTCATTTGCGACCCTAATCCGTCGCTTCTTCCCGGCCATGTTTGTCCATTAATCGACAGGACATCAAGGTGATGGATGCGAATAGCAAATCAACTACCACTATCTGTGAGATTACATGGGAGTCGGAGTACAACGCCAATATGCGCCCACATCAATCTGTTTTGGCTGCGGTCCTGCTAATGAGAAAGGGTTGCAAATCGACTCGCATAGATGTGCTGAAGGTCTAGAATTGAAATTCACACCCTCTGAAGAGCATCAAGCATTTCCTGGTATGGTTAATGGAGGAATAATCGGAAGCATTCTTGATTGTCATGGAAATTGGGCTGCAGCAATCGCATTGATGGATGCTGGGAGTTTAGATGAACCACCTTGCACAGTAACAGCCAATTATTCAGTATCACTTAGGAGACCGACTCCCTTGGGAGTAGAATTACATGTTCTTGCCGAAGTAGAAGAATTGCTTGAAGATAGAGCCAAAATCAAAATGACTCTTACAGCAGAAGGCAAGGTTTGTGCTACAGGAAATGGACTGTTTGTCGCTGTAAAAGAAGGACATCCTGCTTATCATCGGTGGTCTTGAATGGTCAAGCCATCTACTGAACAAGCCAATGATTTAGACGAATTAAAAGAGTTTGTGATCGAGGTTATGGCTTCAATGGAACTGTGGAGTAATCAACAACTTACTAAACTCGCTGAGATAGATTTAGGTGTTCTGAGAAAGAATGCTACTCAAAGGCATGGAGTTACTAGATGGCGTAGAGGAGTAAATAATCCAACCAAACCAGAAGAAGTTGAAGTAATAGAGTTACATCCTCGTTTACTATCTGTTGATTGGAAGCCATATGCTGCATGGGTTCTTCATCATGAATTTGTTCATGCATTGGGTTATACGGCTCATGACTCAACCTTTCGTTCACTGGAAAGGATGTGGCCAAGCCAAGAATCATCAGAGATGGGTCCGGAATTCACCGAGATGCTAAGGAGAGAACGAGCTAATTGGTTATGGATATGTGATCAATGCAAAAAGGAGTATCCAAGACAAAAACAATCAGGTGGCAGATACATGTGCAGGGTTTGCAAAAAAGTATTGAGAGATGTGCGCAATAATGCGGCACAGTGATTAATGCTAAAATCTACCAAGAAATATGCGGAGCATTGTCGCTTTATTGCTCCTACTTGTGATGTCATTCCCATTGGTTTCCGCAGGAATAGACTCTGATGAGGGAGGCGGCGAATTATGGTTTTCTTGTAATGATATCAATGATTGTTCATTGACCGAATTCCACACTGGTGAAGCAAGTGTTGGGGGAACAGTAAGTTCTGCAACTCCATTTTCTCCAGAAACTGTGTTCATTGAATTGCCAATGGTGCCAATTCAGGATGAAATCGCATTAATTCCTGAAGAAATAGATGAATTACAGATAGATTTGAGGTATCAAGATGATTTTACTGGTATTTCTAGGCCCGACTTAGAAGTAACTGTAATTATCGCTCAATCGACTACAGTGATTGAATTTCAAGGAGATTCAAATCCAGCAGATGGAATGCAGAGCGTATACAAGGTAAATGATGAACCATTGAATCTCGCAGGGGACAGACTCCTTTGGCCAGATGAGGAGATTAGGATTTTACTTCAATTTGAAGTTGAAAGACCTGGAAGTTGGCAGTTGAACCTTCGAGGTTCATCTTACATGCTACTCGATATTATATGGTCTGAAGATTTAGAATCAAGGGATGTTGACGAACCATCATCATATTCATCACCGAGATTTACTGAACTTGAGACTGTTCACTATGGGGCATTAATTGAAGATGATTGGGACTGTTGGAGTTTTGAAGTCGATGATCACGAGATTCTGAAAATTACGGTTGAATGGGAAGAAGTACCCTCTGAGATAGAACAAAGTCATGGCCGCCCTGATTTGATTATGCCGGACAACAAACTTGCTCCGGTTCCAGAATTAGAAACAGAAGTAGTCAATGGTGAGACAAAAATGACATGGCAATGGAGGGCATTGCCAGTGGGTGAGTATGATTTCTGTATTGGTGGTAAATTAGGTGCTTTCCAGCCTTACAAATGGATTGGGTTGATTGCATTCGAAGGACTCGGTCCAACTTCGCCAGATGGTTTTGAATTTTCATCGTGGGAATGGCAAGGATATGGGATGAAAGCTGAAGAATATGGTGCACAAGAATTAACAGGTTCATCAGGAGTTATGGTTCTTGTACTAACATTTGCGATTTTATTAGGACTTGTAATTGAAATGAGAACAGCAACAACATCGAAGCAAGTCAGGTATGGAATCTTCGTTCCAGGAGTAATGATACTGGTTTTAGGTGGCATAATCTCTCCTTTATGGGCTATAAGCGGAGAGATACAATCATCTGATGAAATGAATCTTGAAGAGTTAATCGACAATCGATTAGATCAGATTTGGCATGCATCTCACCCAAATGCTCCTGCTTCATCTCGTGCTTTGCATATTGGTTCAACCTTTGGAATGCTTGATGGTGAATTCCTTTCAGTTCGATTAATCGCAGACTCGGCTTGGCCTTTAGATGATGGGAGGTGGCAATTGCATATTCCTGAATTCTACGAATTAGATTTTGAAGCATTAATCTTCGCGAAAGTAGCTGAAAAATCTGAAAAAAGCCCTGTAGATGACTTGTTAGATTCACATTCGAGATCATTCATACTTCTAGCAGCAAGGACTTTGATGCTCGACCTTCTTATTTTGGAAGCATTGTTAGTTGTTGAAGAATTACCAGATTCGAATGTCATAAATTTCAAGACTGAAATGGTGGAATCAGGTAAATTGGGTCTGATACAGGACCCAACATGGGGTACTAGACCAGTTGATGTGCCAGAAGGACGTTGGCGACTTATGCAAGAAAACCTGTATCCCAATTTAATTTCGATTACTATGCTTGATGGAATAAAGGATGATTTGGAATTTAGAATTGAGATTGACAATAAGATCGATCACAATCTATTGTACGCTTCAAATTCAGTTCAACCATCTTCGCCATTATTTGATTCACAGTATCTATTGGTCATTGGAGGAATTGCGATGGTCTTATTGGGAGTCGGTATAGAAAACCGTCGTCGAAATAAGGCTAAGCGGATTATGGAGGATTTCACTCATAATCAAAAGTGGATTTAATCTTCAAGGCTTTGAAGGATTTTTTCTACTTCTTCGGTTATTTCCCCACTATCCAATGCTTTTGTGAGTTTGCTCTTCTTTGCCTTCGAAAGCCCCTTTGCAGCATTGTCTATCATTTCACGCTCATCATCGGTTACTTTCCCATCAGCCAATGCAGATTTAACCGCACTAGCAACTGCCATCTTTGCAGCATCTTCATCACTAATACCTAATGCTGTTTGTATTGCCTTCAATTCTTCTAATTCTTTGTCGGTAATTACTCCATCAGAGTAAGCATTTTCGTACTCTTTGACCAAGAACTCTGTATATGCTTCAGGGTTTAGAATGACATCTCGTATTAGCCCATAATCGATGCTACCTTGTTTTGAACCCATTTCAAGGATTACAATCGACTTTCTAACTTCTTTGATAGCCATATCCTTCAGCCCATGAGCAGCCCACAATAAACCAGATACGCTTACTGCTGCAGCAAACCATCGCATTACATCAGGGTCAACGAGATTTCCTGGTGAAATCAGTTGGAATATACCGATTACGGCCATTAAAGATCCACATATTACCTCAAACCAGTCATTCAAATCCGGTTCATCATCAAAGACTGAAAGTCGTTCATCGACCATGGCGTCATCGCTGCCCATGTTACCTCCACGTTCAAGATAGGCCTTGAGCATGTCGGCGATTTAATCGCTTACCTTTTGGACTATTGACCTCCTCTTGTCACCATGGGTGAACCGGAAAGGGCAGTATCTCGTCTTGGCCTGCCCAGTGATTTTGTGAGTTTCATCAAAGAGGGATGGGGGATAGAAACTTTGCATCCTCCGCAGGCCGAGGCTATACCTTCCATAATATCGGGTAGAAATACAATGATTTGTATCCCTACTGCAAGTGGTAAGAGTTTGGTAGCATACATTGGAATTGTAAATCAATTATTGTCACTTAATAAGGGGTCTCGAGGCATCTACATTGTGCCTTTGAAAGCGCTAGCTACTGAAAAACTCGATGAATTAAAGCAATTAGGTGAAAGTTTAGGACTAAAAATAGGCCTTGGTATTGGAGATGCTCCTAGTGAAAATCGTCAAATTGACGACTGTGATATATTGGTTTGTACTAGTGAAAAACTCGATTCCTTGATGCGTTCAAAATCAGAAGTATTACGCCGAGTATCGGTCGTAGTTGCAGACGAATTTCATTTGTTAAATGACAGTCACAGAGGGCCGACAATGGAAATAAATCTTGCAAGGATTAGGCATCTTCTACCTGATGCACAAATCATTACTCTTTCTGCTACAGTTGGTAATTCACAGGATTTAGCAGACTGGTTAGAAAGCGATTTGATAGTCTCGGAGTGGAGACCTGTAAGTCTAGAATATGCTACCCTTGCCGAATTAGACCTCGAGCCAAGAGCCATTCAAAAAAGCGAATTGTCCACTGCTGGTGATTTAGGTCCACCAAGGACTCTCGATGGGCCTAAAAGCCATGTTGCTTGGGCTGCGTTGAATGATGTGTATGAGGATGGAGGACAATTACTTGTGTTTGTTTCATCACGGCGTTCTGCTCAATCAGAAGCAAAAAAGTTAGGGCAAAGAATGCAAAAGTATCTTTCAAAAAACAATCCAGATGCTTTACGAGCATTAAACGACTTGTCCCAGAGGCTTTCAAAATCATCAAATTCATCGATGGGAGATACTCTAGCAGAGTGTGTAAAAGGTGGTGTTGCATTCCATCATGCTGGTTTGATGCACAGCCAAAGAAGTGAAATCGAGAAGGCCTTCAAGGAACGTATTTTGTGTTGTCTAACAGCAACACCAACACTTGCTGCAGGTGTAAATCTTCCAGCAAGACGTGTATTAGTTAGGGACTTGAAACGCTTTGATGACGGAATGAGTAGACTCCTTCCTGTAATGGAAGTTAAACAGATGCTCGGCAGAGCTGGAAGGCCTAGATATGATCCGATAGGTGAAGCGTGGTTGGCTTGCAAAGGTGGCGACCCTAGGCAAATAGCAGATGAAATTGCAGATAGGTACATTCATGGTCCAGTGGAAGATATCACCTCGAAATTAGCAGCCGAGCCAGCAATGCGTTTTCATCTTCTATCATCGATTGCAACAGGTGGGTTAAACACAAGGAAAAACATCGGCCAATTCTTTGCAGGCACCTATCTAGGACATTCTCAGACCAACTCATACCTGCAGGAGAATATTGATTCGATGCTTAGATGGCTCGTTGAAAAAAGATTCATTCGTAGAACAAATATTGGTGTAGAAGAAGAGACTTGGGATGATGAAGTTCCTTCATGGGTAGATGCAGCACAAGCAGCATCTGGAGTAAGTATGTCACAAAGAAAATCGAAAGAACCAGTTGAGGCAACATTTGGTTTTCAAAGAGCATCAAAAATAAACGTAACAAGCCCTAATTCGTTTGAATATGAGGCCTTTGACAATGAATATGAAGCAACTCCTATGGGTGAGAGGATTGCTCAATTGTACATAGATCCTCTTTCGGCAGATATTATGATTGAGGGTCTTAGAAGGGCAGTGAGGAGAATCGTTCGCAATAGTTTACCAGTAACTAGTTTCAGTCTTTGTCACCTTGTAGCAGCAACTCCTGATTTCATCTCCTTATGGCCCAAATCTAAGGAGTTGGAGTTTGGAAGTGAACTTCGACAAAAAGCGGCACTTGTCGAGGATGAATTACTAATCGAAAGTCCTATTGACGAAAGAGCAATGGGTATGGTGAAAAGTGCTTGGTGTACTGAATATTGGTATGAAGAGAAAGATCTTAGAGAAATTGAAAAAGAGTTAGGAGTAACTCCTGGTGATGTTTATTCTAGGACTGACTTAATGGGATGGCTTCTGCTTGCAGGACGGGAAATATTACTGAGGGACGATGTTTTTGCAGACGAGCATCTGGGCTATGTGGCTGAGTTGGCAGGACTCCTTGAGTTGACAAGAGCTAGAGTAAGGGCTGGTTGCAAGGAAGATTTATTGCAATTGGTACAAGTAAGAAATGTCGGCAGAAATCGGGCTAGAACGCTCTCCGGTATGGGAATTAGAACACCTGCTGATTTATTGGCAATGAATAGTGTGGAATTAGACAAATTGAAATCGAAAAGAGGTTGGGGGCCAATTTTAGTTGAAAGAATTCTTGAATCGGTCAGGAAAATTTCAACAAAGCACACTGTGAAACAGGTGCGTGGTGATGATGAACCTCTACCGGGGGAACGTCAGGATTGAAGTTGTGAATGTTGTGCGGAGTAATGTGTCCGCACCAACATTCCCTTGCAGAAGAGTTTCCTTGAGTGTTCCTTGCGAAGATCCTCGTTCTTTAGCGATGAAATGGATTGAAAATAGGTCGGCAGACCATTGGGCTCTAATTAGCGGCGATAGCCTTGCCAGTGAAATACATGGCTGGGTTGCTCTTGAAGTTCTTCTTCGTAACCAATCAAGAAATACGATGAAGTCTAATTCAATGGATGGTGAATTCATCAGATTGCTATCTGGTACCCACCATATTGCTACTAGTTTCAAAAGAGCAGGATTGCGCGAAGGTGATAAAACCGCATGGATGGTTGATTTGTCAACTGCTGAAGATGACGAAATGTTCCTTCAACAGGCCCAAATAATGGGATTCAAATTGTTGGATGATAGGCCACATTTGGAGATTTTTGATTCTGAAAGATTAGGTATTGAGGGACAAAAGTCAGAAGATGGAGCAATCGGACATATACACTTAGCAGACTTACGCTAAAACTCGTAAATGTGAAAGAGCCCCTACTGCACGGGTATAACATGGTGGTTGCCACTCGACAATCCGAATCCATCTTTTCTAACGGAAGATTACTTGATGAAGACAAGATTACCAAAGCCCTAGATAGGGCATCCGAGATGGGTGCTGATTATGCCGAAATCAGGCTTGTTAGCGAGACTACCAATACTGCATCATTGAAAGATGGGAAACTGGAAAGAGCGATTCCAGGACAAGAGATTGGGGTTACTATGAGAATTCTTGCAGATGGTGCATGGGGTGTTCACTCTACAAGTGATATAGCATCTATTTCTGACCAGATTGTTCCAACACTTAGGTTAGCAAAAGCAGTTGCAGCACGCCGCTCATCATCACAACATCCAGTAGGATTGGCAGAAGTTCCAATAATTGAAGACGAAACTCACTGGCGCAGTGTAAAGGATGTAAGGGATACAGACTTAGATACCAGGATTGAATTGATGCTTGCGATTGACAATGAGGCTAAAGACCATGAAAATATTGTATCCACAGCCACTGGTTGGTCTGACGAACATATCCATACCGAATTGCTGACAACTGAAGGTATGAATCGAGTTTGGTCTTTCCAGAGGAGCTTGATCAACGGAATGGTTACCGCTAGAGATGGAAGCGACGTAGTGTCCTATAGAATGAGGCATGGCGGAGAAGGAGGTTTAGAATTAATCGAATCTTGTGACTT
>Ga0208277_1001838_pt1 | contig 12281 bp, 5 predicted proteins | sample ETNtaG_5_FD_185782 | JGI IMG/M metagenome (GOLD analysis project Ga0208277, IMG submission 185782) | Marine microbial and viral communities from oxygen minimum zone, Eastern Pacific Ocean - ETNP201406SV205 (SPAdes) (version 2) | ecosystem: Environmental > Aquatic > Marine > Oceanic ...
AAACTTTGTACAACTATGTTTTGACATGGTACAAAACCAGATGAGCGTGCAGATCTCACAAGACTACTCATCTATGGTAAACTTTGCAAGATGTAAGTGTTTAGGTGCAAATGTACTGAGAGGACCAGACCAGATTCCTTGGGACGGAAAGTTAGACTATGACTATCAACTGTGGATTGACTCTGATATAGTCTTTAACACTGAGAAGTTCTGGCAATTGCTTGACTTGGCTCTCCCTGCAGAAGCAGTTACAGAGGAAGACATCACAGATGATGATGGTAATGTAACAGGCATGAGACAGTTTGTAGACACAGAGCAGGAGCGTCAGATTGCTGCTGGTTGGTATTCTACTGAAGATGGTAAGACCACCTCTGTAGCACACTGGTTAGAAGAGGATGATTTCAGAAGCAATGGTGGGGTCATGAACCATGAAATGGTTGATGGTATCTCCAAGAGAAAGAAACCCTTCACAGTTGATTACACAGGGTTTGGATGGGTGCTGATTAAGAAGGGTGTCTTTGAGGATGAGAAGATGACCTATCCTTGGTTTGCTCCTAAGATGCAAGTCTTTGAATCAGGTGCTGTCCAAGACATGTGTGGAGAGGATGTGAGTTTCTGCTTAGATGCTATGGATGCTGGATTTAAGATCTGGTGTGATCCAAGGATCAGAGTGGGTCATGAGAAGAGTAGGGTGATATAATCATGGCACTTAGAAAGAATGCATCAGGGAATGAATTTGTAGAGTCCATTCCCAAGAAGACTAGGCAGGGACTTGGTAAGCACACCAAGTTTGCTGCTACTTCCAGAAACAAGGCAAAGAAAAGATATAGAGGGCAGGGGAGATAATGGATAAGGTTGCTAATAGACCTGTGGATATGTCTGATGACTTCAGAAAGAATGGTTGGGCGTACTGTAAGTACTTGATAACTGATCCCAGGTCTGATGCATACCTTGAGGGGAAAACCCCTCCTCTCTGTAAAAAATCAGCGAAAACCTCGGATCTCTCTATACTATGAATTACTTGGTAGCATACAGTATTGTTATTATTCTGATACTTTTGTTAGTAATGGGAAATGAGATAAGAAAGAAATTACTTAAATAGTTAAAACCGTTTTATACCTAGTGGGGGTCAAACATGACTAACGCATACATTGAAAAAGATGGTAAGGAGCATATCAATCACGGGATGATTGAATATACCAAAGAAGATTTAGAACTTCATAATGATGCCTTTGAGCATTCGCATGATGGGGAAGAAGTAGACCCTAATGATGCTAAGATTAATGACTGGCATAACAGACATCATCCAGGAACTGCATTTGAAGAGTTCTGTGATGTGCATCCAGATGCTATGGAATGCAGAGTCTATGATGATTAAATAGGTAATAATAGTCAAAATCAAATGGCAGAACTACTACGTGAGATAACAAGTGATAGGTATGGTTCCAAGAACACTACCAAAAAAACTAACGACTTGTATGAAAGATTAGAGGATGAAAATGAACTCTATGATGACTTTGAGAACCCTAATCCCAAGCAGGATTAAAAAAAATTAAAAAGTGTAATAAATAAACTTATATTATAGTAACGTAGATACGTGCCTGTACAAAGACGTAGTCAAGGATTCTTGGATTTAAGCGCAAGCTTTCAAAATAATCCTATGAGTAATGATCTCATTTCTTTAAAGAATGAGACAGCAATTGCACGTTCAGTACGTAACTTAATTCTAACAACACAAGGCGAACGACCATTTCAACCAGTTCTTGGGTCGAATGTGAATAACCTTTTGTTTGATAATATGGATAAACTGACTGCTGCTTCTTTAAAGACTGAAATTGAAACAACAATTGAAAACTATGAACCCCGTGTGGATATCAATGATATAATTGTTGATCCTAATTATGATAATAATGAATTTAATGTAACAGTATCATATTATATTGTTGGTATGGATGTACCAGAACAAGAACTATCATTTGTATTAGAATCCACTAGGTAAATGCCTTTAGTTAATTTTAGTAACGTCGATTTTGATGAAATTAAGACCTCGATAAAGGATTATCTGAGGTCAAATTCTAATTTCACTGATTATGATTTTGAAGGATCTAATCTTTCGGCGATTATAGACACACTTGCTTATAATACCTATATTACCTCATATAATGCCAACATGGTAACTAATGAGGTATTCATTGATTCGGCCACTCTCAGGGAGAATGTGGTGTCTCTGGCTAGGAATATAGGTTATGTTCCTAGATCAAGGAAAGCAGCAAAAGCAAACATTTCTTTTAGTGTAGATGCATCTAGTACAACTGCAGTGACTCTTACACTCAAAGCAGGTATTGTATTAACTACAGCAGAGAAATTTGGAGGAAATAGTTTTACCTTTGCAGTTCCTGAAGATGTTACTGTTCCTGTTACTTCTACTGGTATAGCATACTTTGATAATCTCGATGTTTATGAAGGGACATATATTAATCAGACATTTAGTGTTAGTTCAAGAAATCCAAATCAAAAATTCATTCTTCCTAATATAGGGATAGATACAGATTTAATTCGTGTAATAGTAAAGGATAATGAAACTTCTTCAGTAAGAGATAAGTATGAAAAGTTTGATAGTCTATTCAGAGTCAATTCTGAGTCTATGGTATGGTTTTTACAAGAAATAGAGAATGAGAGATATGAAATTATATTTGGTGATGGTGTTTTTGGTAAGGCAGTAGAAGAACCTAATTTTATAGAAGCAAGTTATATTACATCTAATGGTGCAGATGCAAATGGGTTATCACAGTTTTCATATGCTGGTAGATTAGTAAGCAATAATGGTTCTTCTGTTACTGCTGGAGTTTCTTTAATCTATACTAATTCACCTTCTTCTGGTGGTAGTACAATTGAAAGTATTGAATCTGTTAAGAAATATGCTCCTCAAATCTATGCTTCTCAGAATAGAGCAGTTACAGCAGCAGATTTTGAAGCATTAGTACCAAGAGTTTATGCAGAAGCAGAATCTGTCTCTGCATATGGTGGTGAAGAACTAAATCCCCCTAGATATGGTGAAGTTTTCATTAGTGTTAAACCCTATAATGGTGTTTATCTCTCTAGTGCAATTAAGGAAAACATAAAAAATGAGTTGAGAAAATATTCTTGTGCTGGAATTATAACTGAAATAATGGATTTGAAGTATTTGTTTGTAGAAACAAACAGTACTGTATATTATGATACCAGTAAAGCAGCTTCTGCTAATGGTGTTAAGTCACAGGTTCTCAATAATATTATTAATTACGCAGATTCTTCCCAATTAAATAAGTTTGGTGCAAGATTTAAGTATAGTAAATTCTTAGGAATTATTGATCAAAGTCAGTCTTCAATTACTTCTAATATCACTACTGTGGGTATGAGAAGGGATATGGAACCGAGGTTAAATACTTATACAGAATATGAAATTTGTTATGGAAATAGGATTCATATTGGTAGTGAAGATGGATATAATATTAAATCTTCTGGATTCTATGTAAATGGAATCAGTGATTGTGTCTATCTTGGAGACCTTCCTGGTTCTGATTTGTTAACTGGAACAGTATTTTTATTCAAACTGAATTCACCAACACAACCAGTTCTAGTAAAAAGAGCAGTAGGAACAATTGATTATAAAAAAGGTGAAATTAAGTTAAATCCTCTTAATATTATTTCAACAAAATTGAATAGAGGAGCAACAGGATTTACTACACCTTATATTGAAATTTCTATGCAACCTTACTCCAATGATGTTATTGGATTACAGGATCTTTATTTGCAACTAGATACTAGTAATACACAAGTCACTATGGTTCCTGATGAAATTACTTCTGGTACTAATACATCTGGTTCCAGTTATAAAGTAACCTCTAGTTATTCAAATGGTTCTTTGGTAAGAGGAACACCACATTTGGCAAGCGAAACAACCACCACATAGCACATATACCAAATAATAATGACAATAGAGACTAGAGTTAAATTCCAAGACATAGTTGAAAATCAACTCCCTCGTTTTATACGGGAAGATTTTCCACTTTTGCCTGATTTTCTAAAATCTTATTATGTTTCGCAAGAAATTCCTGGTGGTTCTCTTGATTTAGTCCAAAATTTAGACAAATATGTTAAAGTTGATGAGTTATTTGATGTAAAAGAGTCTACCATTCTTAATGGAGACCTCTCGATGGAGTCAGATACCATCGAAGCAGGTCAAGATGGTAACTTTACAGTAGGTTTTCCTGATCATAATGGTTTAATAAAGATAGATGATGAGATAATTACATACGACTACAAGACAGATAGCACTTTTGAGGGGTGTACAAGAGGTTTCACTGGTATCACTTCATATATTGGGTCAAATACCCCAGATAAGCTGGTATTTTCCTCTTCGGTAGGTGCTGCTCATACTTCTGGAAGCAGAATAGAGAACTTAAATATCATATTTCTACAAGAATTCTTCAAAAAGATCAAAACTCAGTTCGCTCCAGGCTTTACTGAGAGACCATTTGCTCCAGAAATTGACCAAAGGAACTTTTTATTCAATTCGGAGAGTTTTTATACCTCAAAAGGTACAGATAATGCCTTCGAAATCCTTTTTAAGGCACTTTATTCAGCAAATGTAGAGGTCATTCACCCAGATCAGTACTTATTCCGTCCATCGAATGCAGATTATAAGATTACTAAGGACTTTATTGTTGAAGAAATCAGTGGAGACCCAAATAAACTAAAAAATCTTACTTTTAATCAAAAATCTACAGGTGCAAGAGGTACTGTTACTAATGTAGTACCTGTTTTATATGGTCCAAAAGAGGGAGAACGTCCATATTATGCTGTTAGTATTGATTCTGGTTACTCTAGAGACATTGGGGTAAAGGGAACAATCCAAAATGAGTTCATAACTAACCCAAAAACTAAACTTACTAACGATGTTAGTATTGGAAGTACTGTGTTGGATGTTGATTCAACTATAGGTTTTCCAGATACTGGTATTGTTATAGTAAAAGACCCTGATGATAATCCAGTAGCACTTGCATATACAGGAAAAACAGTTAATCAATTCTTCAATATAACTGGAATTAATAATACCTTTAAGTCTACTAGTGATGTTAGAATAGATGATTATTCATATTCTTATGTTGGTATCAACACAGATGAACAAATTAGAGTAAGAATTGCTGCATCTCTTCAAGAAATTGAGTTCAAAGAGGACAATTATTCCTACGAACCTGGAGATGTTATCCAATTACAGTCTATAGGTGTTGAAAGTAAGGTAGAAAAGGCAAATAATTTCATTTATAACATCAAAACTAATTGGGAAGTCAAAGAAATTAGAGTTATTGATGAAGAACAGAAGAAATACACCTTTATTACTTGGGATACTCAGTATTTGAAGCCAGGAAATCAACTTATTATAAAAAGTCGTGATCCAATCCCCGTAGTAGTCACTGGAACTGTTGCTCAAGTCACTTCAGACCGTTCTTTTGAGGTATTATTGTCTTCGAACATCAGTTTGATAAGACAATGGGACTTTGAGAACCAAATTTTGAAGGGAAATTCTTCAAGATACCCATATATTGATAATTTTATTGCAAATACTCTTAATACTTACGTAAGACCATTTACTGATGATGCATTAGTTGCAACTAACTCTATTCCAAACTATGAAAATAAGGAAACTAATCCTTATGACAGAAAAATCACATATACTGGTCGTTTGGTTAGTTCTGAGGAAATTCCTCTAACAACTACTACAGATCATGGATTTTACACTGGTGATGCAATATTCTACAAGGCTGGTATTACTGATGTAGTAAGTACAACACCTGATGGACTAACATTTACTACTCCAGTTGAAAGTAGGTTCAATAATATGGAGGATGGAGTCTATTATGTTAGAAGAATTGATGAAAATAAGATAAAAATGTCTCGCAGTAAAGGAGATTTGTATAATGACATTTATGTTGAATTTACTGGAGATGTAACAGATAACCAATTCATTTATTTTGATTATAAGAGCAAAATATTTGATGCTCAAAAAGTTGTTAGACAACTTCTTCCACCAGAGACTATTAGTGGTACTTGGGAGACTGATCCTGGACATACTGGTATATTAAACAATGGAGTTGAGATATTAAACTACAAATCTAATAATAGTACCATTTATTATGGAGATGTTAGGTCATTTGAGGTAAAACGTGGTGGATATAACTATGATGTTGTAAATCCTCCTCTTATTGTATTAAATGATACTGTAGGTACAGGTGCAACTGGTGTTGTTGCTACTGAAGGTGTATTAACAAGAGTTGATGTAATAGATACTGGTTATGATTATGTTGATGACCCTATTGTAACTTTCAGTGGTGGTAATCCAGAGGAACATGCAGAAGCAGAAGTTCAAACTGTTGCTGTAGTCCACGAATTGCCTTTTAATGCTGGATATGAGTCTGCAGGTAGTAGAGGAGTTGGTTTAAGTACAAATACAACTTCGCAGAATACTATTGGATTTACTACTTTCCATAAATTTAGAGATGCTGAAGAAGTTATATACGATTCAAGAGGATTATCAAATGTTGGTGGATTATCTACAGATTCTCCATATTATGTAAGAGTTGTTGATAATTATAGAGTTAGATTCCATAATAATGCTGCTGATGCTATTGTAGGAATCAATACTATTAATTTAACTCAATATGGTTCTGATAGACAGTTTATTAGAGCAGCTCAATTAAAGAGAATTGTTTCTAGTATAATAGTATCTAAACCAGGAAAAGGATATCAAAATAAAAAGAGAACTATACGTAGTGCATCTACGGGTATCAGTACTGCTAAAGATTCTTTCAAAATAGAGAATCATGGATATCTTGATAAGGAAATAATTAAATATAGTGCTCCTGCTACAGGTGATTCAGTTTTAGGATTATCTGAGAATGATGAGTATTATGTTGCAAAGTTAAATGCTGATGAATTCAGTCTTAGAAAGGTTGGAGTTGGTTCTACTGCTGTAGACCATTATTGGGAGAATTTCATCCCCGTAGACATAATTAAGAGTGGTGGTGGTACATTTAACTATAAACCAATTACGGCAACCGTAGAGGGGTCTATAGGGGTCTCTACAAGGGCAGGAGGACAAGACTTCAGTGCTGTCTTACAACCTATTGTAAGAGGAGAAGTCAAGTCAGTTGATATGACTATGGCTGGAGTAGGATATGGTGCTTCTGAGATAGTTAATTTCAATAGACAACCAGAAATTACTTTTGAAAATGGAGAACTTGCTCAATGTAAGCCAATTATCAATAATGGTAAAATTGTAAGTATTCTTCTTCAAAATGCTGGTAGAAATTACCATGCTCCACCTGATATAGAGATTAAGAGTGCTACTGGAGATTATGCTCAATTAACTCCTAGAGTTGATGGTGGAAAAATATCAGAAATTAAAGTTATTAAAGGTGGTGCTGGATATGTTGATGGAGAAACAGAGATTACTCTAAAAGCTCCAGGTTTAACAGCACAAGTAGAAGCTAATATTAGAAATTGGCAAGTTAACCTATTTGAGAGAAATCTCAGTAACATTCAAAGTGATGATGGAGTTTTAGAAGAGAATATTAGCCATGAGTCACTTCAATACTCTCACATATATGCTCCTCGTCCTTTAAGAGAATCAACTTATGCTATATCTGGTGAAGCAATAGATAATACCTTATATGGTACACCAGATTTAGTTAAAGACCCAGATTCTGGGGAAGAGATTGCTAGTGTTAATCATTCACCTATTCTTGGGTGGGCATATGATGGACATCCAATTTATGGTCCATATGGATTCTCTGCTACTGATGGATCTGGATCTATTATAGAAATGTTATCTGGTTATGAGTTAAAACTAGATGAAACTAATAGACCTCCAGTAGGAGTATATCCTGCAGGGTTCTTCATTCAAGATTATGTCTATACTGGTAATGGTAACTTAGATGAGCATAATGGTAGATTCGCTATAACTCCAGATTATCCTAAAGGGACATATGCATATCATGCATCTATAAATCTTCAAAATGATTCTACTGGTCCTTTTGAGGGATATAGAAAACCTGCCTTCCCTTACTTTATAGGAGATAGTTTTAAATCAAAACCAAATAAATTTAATTTCATAATTAATTCCAATCAAGAAGAATATCAAATTGAGAAACATGAATGGTTGAGAAATACTAGAGATTATCATACTAATTCTATTAGAAGTGGTTATGACTATATTTTCAACTCAAATGATCAAAAGCAACAAACATTTGAAATAACTGAGGTTGCATTAGGTAAAGTTAATAATATTGGTATTACTACTGGTGGTACAAATTATAAGGTTGCTGATAAAGTAGTTTTTGATAATGTTGGTACTAATGGTAGAAATGCTGACGCTGAAGTTAAAAAGGTTGGTGGTAAAGTAATTCATACTGTTAGTCTTGCTACTACTAGTTTCTCTAATGTTGAATTAATTCCAAATAGGTCTAGTAATACCTTTACTGGAATAGTTACTACTCCTCATAATCTATTATCTAAAGATATAGTAAGAGTTGCTGGTTTATCAACCAATATTAATGGTCTTGCTGGTAGTTACTCTGTTGGAATAAGAACTGAAGCTATACTATTAGCTAAGACTATAGCTGCTACATCTGGAGTTCAATGGGTTAGTGTAGGTAGTTTAAATGGATTAGCAATCACTCCAAATGATACTTTAATAATTGATCAAGAAAGAGTTAAAGTATTAAACATAGATGCTGAAAGCGGACAAATTAGAATTCGTAGAGCACAAGATGGAACAAGTGCTGGTATTCATACTAATGGTGCAGTATTCTGGGAAGATCCAAGAAGATTTACTTTTGCTACTAGGGTTGGTATTCAAACTGGAAAATCATTCAGAGTTAATAAAGAAAATTATTTCAATCCTTTAGATGTAGTAGGAACAGGTACAGCAAGGGGAGTAGGTATTGGTACAACAATTACTTTCAGTAATCCAGGTACAGGATTTACTCAAACATTCCTCCCATCACAATCTTTATATTTTGAAGAGCATAGTTTTGAATTGAATGATGAAGTTGTTTATAAAGCAAATGGTGGAACTCCTATTCAATCTTATAGTGGTGTAACTGGACATGCATATGCTAATCTAGATACTTGGACTAATTTATATGCTGTTCCACTTGATGCTAATACTATAGGTTTAGCAACTGGTAAAGTTGGATTGGGAAGTGATTCTGATGGATATTATGTTGGTATTAATAGTTCACTTGTACCAAGTACTTTATACTTCACTAATACTGGTGTAGGTGATACTCATAGTCTTAGAACTAGATTAACAGATGTTATAACTTGCAATATTACTCAGAATGTAGTTACAGTTTCTACTGGAACAACACACCAACTATTGGAAGATGATACTGTTTGGGTAAGTGTAAAACCAATAGGTGTTACAGAAGTTACTGTTAAATATAATGATTTTAATAGAAGAATAGTATTTGACCCTCAAGATTTTGTTGCTGGTGATGTAGATTTATCTTTAAACACCATAACAGTAACAGAAGGAGTGTTTAATGTAGGTGATAAGGTAATTCATACTGCTTCTACTCCTTCTGGAGGTCTTACTGATGAGAAGATGTATTATGTTATATTCTATGATAAGACTAATATTCGTTTAGTTGAGGATAGAGCACAATTACAATCAACTAATCCTAAGTATGTAATTATCACTAGTGCTTCTGCTGGAACTTTATCTAAAATTAATCCACCATTATTAGGTAGAAGGAATCAACAATGGAAGTTTAATCTTTCAGATTCTTCTTTATCTTTCCAAGGTAATGGGACAACATACTCTGCATTTAGTATGGGTCTTTATAAGGATGCTTTATATAAAGATGAATTTATTACTACCAAAGAAGGAGATGTATTTGAGGTAGTTAAGACTGGAAAACCTGGTATAGATGCTAATGCAAATCTTCTTCTTTCTATAACAGATGATGTTCCAAAGAATCTTTACTATAAATTCAGTCAAGATAATATTGATAAGATAACTGCAGTTAAGAATGAAATAATAATTGATAACTTAGTACCAAAATATAATCAGTTTAATATATTACCAACTTATTATGATGGTAATTGGGATGTTAGTGGAATAGGAACCACTTCTTTCAGCTATAATATTCCAGAAACTCCAGATGTTACTTCATATAATAAAGATAATGCAAAATTATATTATGAGACTACTTCTAAAACAGCAGAAGGTGCTATATCAGAATTTAGACTTAAGAGTGGTGGGGCATTATATAAGACTGCTCCTAGAATAACTTCAGTTGCTGCTGGATCTACTGTTAGAGCAGGAGTTGGTAGTGGAGCTATTTTAACAGCAGAAACTACAAGTATTGGTGCTATAACCAAGACCAAACTTAATGATATTGGATTTGACTATCCTACAGACCCAACTCTTAAGGTTATTCCTAATCTTCCTGATATTGTAGAAGTAGAAAGATTAAACACTCTAGGACGTATTGGAATACTATCTCAAGGTAGAGATTATGTAGTATCTCCAGATCCTATTATTATTGATGGTTATACACAAGAAGTTCTTAGGGATGTAGATTTAACTTACCAGTTAGGTGATGAAGAAGTTACTATAGTTAAGAATACTGAGGGAATCTATGATGTTCCACCTAGAATTATTCCTACAGGTAATTCTAATGGTGTAGGTATTAGAGATCTTCTCTATAGTCCTACTGGTGCAGGTACTTCAACAAATGTACCTCATACTGTTAGATTGTATATTGATGATACCTTTAGTGAAGCAGAGGATTTCCAAGCAGGTGCTTGGTGGCCTGGTGAGAAATTCTTACTTGAAAATGTAAGTGTTGGTCTTGGAAGTACAGGTACTGGATATAATTCAAAAGAATATGGTTATAAGTTATGGGAAATAACAGCTGCTAGTGGTCAGGTAGGTGGTGCTAATGCATTCATAGAATTTACTATGGATGGACTTATTAGTGCCGGTAGTACTCCAGGTAAAATGGTTCCATCACAATCTGCAGGTAGATTGGTTTTAGAGAATCATTTCCCAATTTATGATGTAGAATTAAAACAAAGTACTTTCTTTACTGGTGAAAAGGTTGAAGATGAAGTTGGTGCTGTTGGACTTATTCAAAGATGGGTTCCTGAAAGTAATAAATTAACTATTTCAACTCAACAGGAATTTGACGTAGGTTCTAAGATAAAGGGATTAAGTTCTAGAGTTGAAGCATATGTTAAAAAGAATGTTAATTTTGCAGCAGAAGTTGCTACAGGTGCTGGATCTACTGTTTTTCATGGTTTCCAATCAGATTCTGGATTCTTAAACAATAGTTTCCAAAGACTTCCTGATAATGGATATTATCAAAGATTTGCTTATGCATTAAGATCTCAGGTTCCTATTGATACTTGGGGTGATGATGTAAAGGCATTAAGTCATGTATCTGGTTTCTCTAGATGGAGTGATTTAGAGATTGAAAGTAAAGATCCAGATGCAGTAATTACTAGAACAGAACCAGCAGACTTTGAATTAATTGCTGAGTTGGAAAGCACTACTTCAGTCATGAGATATCCAGATTTTGATGATGTTAGTGAAATAACAGTGGATATAAATGGAGAAATTATTTCTAAGGATGTACTATTTGCTAATAGAGCAATTACTGATTATTATCAATCTATTGGTAATAGAGCACTGAAGATTGTTGATTTTAGTGATACATTTAATAATCAGGAAAGAGCCACTAAATTCTCTACTGTTGGTGAATTTAGTGATCATGATGTCTTTAATAAAGTATTCACTTTAGTAAAAGATCAAACTTATTCTGATGAAAGGCAATTCTCTATTGTTTCTCTTATTCAACATTCTGACCAGGCATATATTAATGAATATGCAACATTAGAAACTTATCCTGAGTTAGGAACCTTTGATTATGTTCCTACTAAAGAAGGATGGGATCTAACTTATGTTCCTATTAAGAATGAGTGGAATTTGTATGATGTTTCTAATGTTTCAGTTAGTGTTAAAGATAATATTGTTGGAGTAGCAAGTACTGCTTTAGGTGATAGTGTTTCAGTAGGAACTACTCATGTAGATGTAGGTGCTGGAACAACTACTACTCTAGTTGCTATGGCAACAACATATAGATCTGCTAAAATGATGGTTCAGATTGAGAATACTCATCAAGAGTTCTTTGGTACTGAACTTAATATTGTTCATGATGGTTCTAAAGCTG
>Ga0208277_1001840_pt1 | contig 12267 bp, 17 predicted proteins | sample ETNtaG_5_FD_185782 | JGI IMG/M metagenome (GOLD analysis project Ga0208277, IMG submission 185782) | Marine microbial and viral communities from oxygen minimum zone, Eastern Pacific Ocean - ETNP201406SV205 (SPAdes) (version 2) | ecosystem: Environmental > Aquatic > Marine > Oceanic ...
TCAGGTAATGGTAAAACAATGGGAGTTGAGCAAGCATGTTCTCAACTCAATAGAGAACTTATCCGTGTAAACATTACTATCGAAACAGATGAAGATGATCTCATTGGTGGCTTCCGTCTTGTTGACGGTGCCACAGTCTGGCACGACGGACCAGTTATTCAAGCTCTCAACAGAGGAGCTGTCTTGCTCCTTGACGAAATCGACCTTGCCTCAAACAAAATCCTCTGCCTCCAGCCGATCCTTGAGGGTAAGGGAGTTTTCCTTAAAAAAATCGGAAGATTCGTCCAACCAGCGAAGGGTTTCAACGTCATCGCAACCGCAAACACTAAAGGTAAAGGTTCAGATGATGGACGATTTATTGGAACTAACGTGCTTAATGAAGCCTTCCTTGAAAGATTCCCAGTAACATTTGAGCAAGAGTATCCTGCTCCTACTTCAGAACAGAAGATTCTTATGAATGTAGCAGATACTGTTGGTGTTAAAGATGAAGATTTCTGTAAGAGATTAGTAGACTGGGCAGATATTATTCGCAAAACTTTCTATGATGGTGGTGTTGAGGAAATCATTAGTACTCGTAGATTAGTTCATATAGTTCGTGCTTATGCAATCTTTGGTAAAAAGGAGAAAGCAATTGGGGTATGTGTTAATAGGTTTGATGATGATACTAAGCAGTCATTTATGGAATTATATGATAAAGTAGATGCTGACTTTGATTTCAGTAAAGCAGAAGACGAGGCATATGAAAATGATCAGTAATTTATGGAAAGAATATAAGGATGCTTTATTCAATACTATTGACCTTCATAATGGGGTCAATAGTGTTTGGGCTCATTGGAAAGCAAAAGACTCTAATCTTTTAGCAAGAACTTATACTAATAAGTATCTTATTAAATCAAGAGAGGTTGAGATATGGAGTGATAATTCTTGCATCTATAATAATATTCTTTATCCAAAAACAAATGCTAATGTTCCAACAGGTCTTCTACCTTCTTTTGGTATAGATTTAATGGCATTTAATGAGAAAAGAGTTATTATAGTATTTGATTTTCAACATCCTGTGGAAAACTTCTTATTTTCTGTTGATGGATTGCCCAAATATAAAGAAAAGATAAGGTTTTTTGAACCAGGTAATCATTTCTCTGAAAATATTTTTGTTAAGTATTGCAAGATGGAAGAAGTGAATGCTTATCTATCTACATTTAAACAATACTTGACTAAGTACAAAGATATGTTAGAATTGGGAAAACCCACTGGAAATGATACCAGTGAATATAAAGACTTTGATGCTTATATGACTAAACTTGATCCTGTAGGAGGATATCTTACTGGTAAGTTTGGTAAAGAAAAAGCAGAAAGTTTAGTAAATGAATTTTTATTTCAATATGGTTAATGCATGGAGTTTAGCGTGGGAGGAAATTAACGGAACTATGGATGAAACTTACCCAATTAAAGTAGAAGGGGATGATTATGAACATTCCAAATATTATTATGAGTATGATCGGAATGGTGATATGCCAAACCCTTTTCCCACAGATCCCCTTTCAGATAATGATGACCAAATAGCACATCATATTAATCTAAATAACGAGGGTCAAAAAAAGGAGGAACTTACAACAATGACGGACATTAGGAACAAGTATCATGAGAAAGAAATTTTGAAAGATATTGAAGACTATGTATCAAGCACTTATAATGGACACTATACTGGAACTAAACATGAGTTTCGTAATGTTCAGACATTAGACTTAATGGCATCTAGAGATTTAGCATCTGCATTTTGCCAAGCAAATGTAATTAAGTATGCTAGTCGCTATGGAAGTAAAGAAGGAAAGAATAAGAGAGACTTGCAAAAGGTGATACACTATGCTATGCTACTATTACATTTTGATGAACACTACGGCAAACCCAAAATGACATCTGGGAACATTGATCACAACATGCCTTAATTATGACTATGAATTTATCTGACAACACCCTAACTATTCTCAAAAATTTTGCTGGTATAAACAATTCGATTCTTGTTAAAGAAGGAAATCAACTTCGTACAATGTCTGTTGCTAAGAATATTCTTGCAGAAGCACAGATTGAAGAAGATTTTCCTCGGCAATTTGCAATTTATGACTTGAATCAATTCTTGAATGGTTTAGGATTGCATCAGGATCCAGATCTAGATTTCTCAACAGATTCTTATCTTACAATTCGTGAGGGAAGACGTAGAGTTAAGTATTTCTATGCAGATCCTAATGTAATTATTGCTCCACCTGAGAAAGAGATTACACTTCCATCTGAGGACGTACATTTCCAATTAGAGAGTACTTCATTAGAGAAGTTACTAAAAGCAGCAGCAGTATATCAATTACCTGATCTAGCTGTAGTTGGTTCTAATGGTGTTGTAAAGATTATTGTTCGTGATAAGAAGAATGATACATCTAATGTATATGATATAACTGTTGGTGAAACTGATAAAGAATTTACATTTAACTTTAAGGTTGAGAATATTAGAATTATTCCTGGATCTTATGATGTAGTAGTTTCATCTAAACTTCTATCAAAATTTACTAATAGTCAATATAATCTGAAGTATTATATTGCACTTGAACCAGATTCAACTTTACAATAAATGTGGTATGTTATAGGATGGACAATAGTTACCTTGTGGCTATTGTCTAAGTTAGGTGTATTTAAAAAATGACTAGATTGTTGAGGACTTGGAAGTATGCATTGGGTAGTTTCTCTGATGAAAAGACTGAACCCTACGACAACTACATTGTTTTGGTACGTACTTTTATTTTCTTTTCTTATCTCATTACTAACTGTTTTATTATTGCAGGGGTAATTCGTCATTGGAATGATGGCAAACCAATGGCGTGTAGTTCAGAGGTAGAACAGCTGACTGTTAATCAGCCTGTCGCTGGTTCGATCCCAGCCACGCCAGTTTAATTCTATTATTATGAGTGACTTTATTTGGGTTGAGAAGTATCGACCACAAACAATTGAAGATTGTATTCTCCCAGAGAATATTAAGAAAACCTTTAGAGATTTCCTAAATAAGGGTGAAATACCAAATATGTTGCTTGCTGGTCCTCCAGGGATTGGTAAAACAACAGTAGCAAAGGCACTCTGTAAAGAATTAGGGGTAGACTATTATGTCATTAATGGATCGGATGAAGGAAGGTTCCTCGATACCGTCCGTAATAAGGCAAAGAACTTCGCATCAACAGTCTCGCTTACGTCTGAAGCGAAGCACAAGGTCATCATTATCGATGAGGCAGATAACACCAGTAATGATGTACAACTCCTCCTACGGGCATTTATTGAAGAGTTCGCAGGGAATTGTAGATTCATCCTCACATGTAATTACAAGAATAAAATTCTCGAACCACTACACTCAAGGTGTGCTGTGGTCGAATTCAGTGTTAAGGGTAAAGACAAACAAACTATCGCAGCAGAGTTCTTCAAAAGACTCAACTTTATATTGGATCAAGAACGTATTGAATCCGATAAGAAAGTTCTTGTTCAGCTCATTAATAAACATTTTCCTGATTGGAGACGAGTTCTTAATGAATGTCAGAGGTACTCGGTTGGGGGCAAAATCGATTCGGGAATACTTGCAGCGTTCTCAGACATTGCTATAAATGATCTTATTAAAAACCTTAAAGGAAAAAACTTTCCTGAAGTACGTAAGTGGGTCGTCAGTAATTTGGACAATGATACTACTGTATTATTTCGTCGCATTTACGATAGTCTATACGAATCCTTGGTCCCTAGTACTATTCCTGCTGCTGTTCTTGTTATTGCGAAGTATCAATATCAAATAGCATTTGTAGCAGATCAAGAGATAACTATGCTTGCTTGTCTAACTGAGATAATGGTGGAGTGTGAATTCAAATGAAGAAACTAACATTAGAAGAATGGGGTATATTATCAGTATTATATTTTGAAGAGTTTGTTAAAAGAACTTTAATTGGAATATTCAAATTGTATATGAAATTTGAAAACTGGAACTTTAATCGTAAATTGCCAAAATAATGAGTAGATCTCCTAATGCGAAGAGGTTAGTACCCTGTATGCCTCCACTTCTTCAAGAAGAAACTATTCCTCTAGATGAAGGAAATAAGGGAACTAGATTTGGTGGAACTACTTGTGAAGAGTTAGTAGCATCTTATCTATTATCACAATCAATAAATGTAGCAGAACCAAAAGTTGATGATGGTGTAGATTTACTTCTTGAAAAGGAACCTTACCTTTGGAAAAGGGGTCAGGTTAAAAAGGTAGTATATCAAATGTCACTTGACTATGGTATGAAGAAACGTACTGGAAAAGAAGTACGTCGTCCTCGTTATGATTTCTTTTATCACTCTGGTGCTACTGCTCCACATTTAAAGAATGGTAGAAGGCAGAGAAGACCTGAAGAAATTGATTATTATTATCATGTTTTAATTACTTGCTATCGTCAATTAATTTGGGAAACTCCTACTAACATAATTCCATTAAGGGAGAATGGTGAGTTTATTCAATGCAAGAACCCTAATTTAGATCGCAACAGTTGGCAAAGAAAAAAAGCAGATATTGATTTTAATAAACTTTTAGTGTATAGTAGATATGATCCGATAATTTTTAAGACTTATCCTGACTTCTTTTTAGAAGAACAAACTACACTTGAACCTTTTTTTGATAATGAAGAAACTGACTAAAAAACAAAGACACCAAGTTAAATCTAGATGGTACTATGTTTTCTGGGGTGCTGCTACTGTATCGGTATTTGCTGGACAGTTGTATGTTGGTTCTGGATATCGTAGGATGTCTGGAGCTATTGAAGATGCGTTAAATACTCCTATAATAATAGAAGTTTCTCCAGAGAGACCTCATACAGGTAATCCAATGATTCTCAGATGACTGAAAAGGATTTAGAAAAAGAACGTCACATTGATGACGATTGTAATGTAGTATCTCACTATTATAGTGCAAAGATGCAGCATCCAGATATTCCTTTTTATCTTCAAGATGAGAGAGGTCAAACCTTTGAATTTGGTTGGACTTTAATCTATCAATACATTTCTAATATCTCATATTATCCTGATTGGTAATGAAATCTAAAAAAGCATTAAAGACTCCTTTACGCTATCCTGGTGGTAAGTCCCGTGCTATTACTAAAATGGCACAATACTTTCCAGACTTTAGTGAGTACACTGAATTTCGTGAACCATTTATTGGTGGTGGTAGTGTTGCAATTTACATCACAAAGATGTATCCCCATTTAAGTGTTTGGGTAAATGATCTTTATGAACCTCTTGCAAATTTTTGGATCCAGTTAAAGGATTCTGGAAAGGATATGCAGGACGCATTAGTAGAGATAAAAAATAAACATCCTAATCCAGATACTGCTAAAAAATTATTCAATGATTCTAAAGGTGTAGTTAATGACCGTTCAAAAGAAAATTTCGAGAGGGCAGTTGCTTTCTATATTGTTAATAAGTGTAGTTTCTCTGGTCTCACTGAGTCTTCCTCGTTCTCAAAACAGGCATCAGATTCCAACTTCTCCCTCCGTGGTATTGAGAAGTTAGCTGAGTATTCAGAGATTATTTCAGATTGGAAAATAACTAATCATTCTTATGAGCATCTAATGGGTGATGATCTTCATAAAGGTATCTTCATGTATTTTGATCCCCCTTATGAGATTGGTTCTAATCTGTATGGAAATAAGGGAGATATGCATAAGTATTTTGATCACGATAAGTTTGCTCGTAATTGTGATTTACATACTATGGATTTAATGGTAAGCTATAATTCCAGTCAACTTATTAGAGATAGATTTAATGGATGGGCTGCTGCTGAATTTGATCTCACATATACTATGAGATCTGTTGGTGAATATATGAATAACCAACAAAAACGAAAAGAATTACTTCTACTTAATTATGGAACTAAAGGATTGGCTGAACTCAATCAATCAGACAAAGAAGAATCTAATTGATGAAGATTCTTTAGTTGAAAAAGAATATTCTCCATATATTATCAATCGTTGTCTATCAGGACATCTTGATTGTATTATGTTTGTTAATGAAATGAATCAGTATCATTTTCTTGATAAGAAGATGCAATATGATTTTTTTCTAAATACACTCAGAGTTAAGAAGAGATACTCTCCTTGGCTTCGTAAAGATACAATCAAAGATCTTGACTTGGTAAAACGTTATTATGGTTATAGTAACGAAAAAGCAAAACAGGCTTTGAGAATCCTAACAAAAGAACAGATTAATTTTATAAGATCGAAATTTGAAACTGGAGGAACAAAATGAGCTTCGTTCAAGAGCCTGAAGTTAAGTGGTCGCCTGACCAAATGGTAGAGGTCGTACTGGGTGAACCAGATGATTTTCTTAAGGTAAGAGAAACCTTAACAAGAATTGGGGTAGCATCCCGTAAAGAGAAAAAGATATATCAATCATGTCATATCTTACATAAACAAGGAAGATATTATCTTGTGCATTTTAAAGAACTATTTGCACTTGATGGAAAACACGCTAACTTAACGCAGAATGATGTTCAGCGTAGAAATCGTATTGCTCAATTACTTGCTGATTGGGGATTAGTTACTATGGTAGATGTGACTAAAATCCAAGATATTGCACCTTTAAATCAGATTAAAGTGTTGGCATATAAAGATAAAGGTGAATGGATACTTGAAACCAAGTATAATATAGGTAGCAAGAAAAAGAAAGTTGACGAAAACGAATAATCTTTATAATGGTATCAAGGAACGTCTTTTCTATACGTTAGGAAAACGTCCTGATAAAGCATCTCTTCATGATTTCTATATGGCATTAAGTTATGCTGTAAGAGATCAGATGATGACCTATTGGTTGGATATGAAACCTCCTAGTGATAAAGAGGTAGCATATCTTTCAGCAGAATTTTTAATTGGTCCTCAACTTAATAATAATCTTATTAGTTTAGGAATAAAAAAGGAAGCAGAAGATGCATTAGAATCTTATGGATATACATTAGATCAGATATTAGATGTTGCAGAAGAACCTGGATTAGGTAATGGTGGTCTAGGTCGTCTTGCTGCTTGCTATATGGACTCTCTAGCAACTCTACAAGTTCCTGCTACTGGATATGGTATTCGATATAAGTATGGTATCTTTAAGCAGATTATTAAAGATAATCAGCAAATAGAAATAACCGATAATTGGTTACACGGAGAATGGCCTTGGGAACTTTGTCATCCAGATGAATCAGTTCATGTTGGATTTGGTGGTAGAGTAGAAAATTATGTATCAGATAGAGGAAACTATAGAGTAAGATGGGTTCCTGATGAACAAGTTATTGCTGTACCTTATGATGTATTGCAATTAGGTTATAAAGTTAATAACTGTAATAGATTGAGATTATGGAGAGCAGATGCTACTGAGACATTTGATTTCTATGCATTTAATATTGGAGACTACTTAGGTTCGGTAGAACAGAGTGTTTCATCTGAAACTATTTCTAAGGTTTTGTATCCTAATGATGGTACAGATGCAGGTAAGACTTTAAGATTAAAGCAACAGCATTTCTTTGTTAGTGCTTCTCTTCAAGATATGTTGAGGAGTTTAGATAAACGTGGATATGATATAGAAGATTTTCCACATCATTGGCAGGTACAATTAAATGATACTCATCCTGCTATTGCAGTTGCTGAGTTGATGAGACTTTTGGTTGATGAAAGACATGTAGAGTGGGATCAAGCATGGGATATTACTACTAAGTCTGTTGCATATACAAACCATACTTTGATGCCAGAAGCATTAGAGAAATGGGATCTTAAATTATTCAAGTCTCTTTTACCAAGACATATGGAAATAATCTATGAGATTAATCGTAGATTTTTGCAGATAGTACGGTTACATTATCCTGGTGATGATAGTAAGTTAGAAAAGATGTCTATTATTGATGAACGTGGTAATAAGGCAGTTCGTATGGCTCATCTTGCTACGGTAGGATCTCATCATGTAAATGGTGTTGCAGCATTACATTCTGAGTTAGTTAAGACTCAATTAATGCCAGAGTTTAATGAGTTGTGGCCACATAAGTTTACCAATGTAACTAATGGTGTTACTCCTAGAAGATGGATAGCATCTTGTAATCCATCTCTTACAGAAGTTTTAGATGAATATGCTGGTCCAGATTGGGTTACTGATATGGATCGTCTTAAAGAATTAGAAACAGTTGATCCTGATATTTTTCTTTTGGATAAGATTGCAGAAACTAAATTGATTGGTAAGCATCATCTTGCAACTTATATTTTTGATAATTTAGGAATATCTGTAGATCCTTCTAGTATGTTTGATGTACAGGTTAAAAGAATTCATGAATATAAAAGACAACATTTACTTGCTCTTTGGATTGTTAATCAATACCTTAGAATTAAAAATGGAATTGATGTAGTTCCTAGAACTGTAATCTTTGGTGGTAAAGCAGCACCAGGATATTATATGGCTAAGTTGATCGTTCAATTTATTTGTCATATAGCAGAGGTAGTAAATAATGATCCTGATATGGATGGTAAGTTACGTGTAGTATTCTTACCAAATTATAGTGTGAAGTTGGGTGAGAAAGTATACCCTGCTGCTGATTTGTCAGAACAGATTTCTACTGCTGGTAAAGAGGCATCAGGTACGGGTAATATGAAGTTCCAGATGAATGGTGCTTTAACTATTGGAACACTTGATGGTGCTAATGTAGAGATAAGAGATCTTGTAGGTGGAGAAAACTTCTTCTTATTTGGTCATGATGAAAAAGGTATTCAAGAATTATGGAACAATGGATATGATCCTAAACATCATATGAGTGCAGAACTTTGGGAAACAATTAATCTTATTAAAGGTGGTCATTTTAGTCAGGGTGATAAAGAAATGTTTGAACCTTTAATAAATGGTTTATTGAATCATGATCCTTTCTGTGTCTTTGCAGATTTCTCTGATTATCTTGATGCTCAAGATAGAGTGAGTAGGGCATGGACAAATCGGGAAAAATGGAATAGAATGTCAGTTGCTAATATTGCACGTTCGGGTTTCTTTTCTTCTGATAGATCTATCCGAGATTACTGTACTAAAATTTGGGGAATTTAATGAGATTCAAAGCAACTGTAAATGTAAGACTAAGAGGATCTGTATCAGATGCTGCTGGTAATGCTGTGATGAATAATACTCATAGGGTTGCTGAAGGTCTTCAATCACATCTGTTACGGATTGGTAAGGTGATTGATTATTGGTTTGATGCAGAAGATTATGAAACAGCAGAGAAAGAGTTATATAAACTCAGTGATTTGTTGCTGGCAAATACTGTAGTAGAAGATTGGAGTTATGAATTATCAGAAACTGAAGAAACTGGAATAGGAAATATATCAAATGATAATGCTGGTACATCAAAGCATCAGATATTTAATTAGTATAATCCGAATAATTTTATAGGGGATCCCACATCCCCTTTTTTATTTTTTGTGGTTAAATAGTAATGTCGCCTTCGGGGACAACAAAATACAAACTCGCTTAATAAGGAGCTACTATCATGGGTACACTAGCAAGATACCACGCTGCAAATCTTCCAGAACTGTTTGATAAGATAACAAAGAACAGTATTGGAATGGATGAATATCTCAATAGATTTTGGGATGACACAACTACTTCCAATTATCCACCATATAATTTGGTACAATTAAATAATCATGAATCGAAACTCGAAATCGCACTTGCGGGGTTCAAGAAAGATGAAGTCAAAGTCTATACAGAGTTTGGAAAATTATATGTCGAGGGCAAGAAAGAAGAATCAGAAGTTGATGGAACGTTTGTCCACAAAGGACTGGCCCAACGTAGTTTCCAACGAGTTTGGACGATCACTGACGATACGGAGGTTGGATCCGTCAAGTTTGAAGATGGACTCCTTTCTGTGGAGTTGAAAAAGATAGTTCCTGAGCATCATGCTCGGAAAGAGTATCTATAAAACAAAATAGACAAAGGGGTGGACACACCCCTTTTTTAATGCTATAATACAAATAGGAATGAAACAATCATGTCTATCAAATTAGTTCTTCTCAGATCAGAGGAACAAGTAATAACAGAAATAAAGGAGATAATGGATAAAGATGCTCCTGTTGGGTATCTTCTTAAAAATCCACATCGGGTTACTGCTGCACATCAACTTACACTTGATGAGGAAGAATTGGATGAAAGGAAAGTTTCTATTACATTAGCACCTTGGATTTTATTAACTAAGGATAATGAAATAGCAGTTCCCAATAGTTATGTAACAACAATTGTTGAACCTATAGATAGTTTGACAGAAATGTACTTGGAGAAATTAAATGGAAACCAATCTGATTTACCTAGTGAATCAACTGAAACTGGTCTCACAGATTGAGGAAGTCGGATCAGAACTTGGAGAACCAGACTGTAAGTTAGTTTCTCCATATGTTGTAAATGATGATGGGACACTTGAACCATTTTTAAAAAGTGTCACAAAGGACATTGAATTTATGATGAGTTCTGATAAAATACTTACATTGGCGACCCCAACACCCACCCTACTTGAAAAGTATCAAGACTTAATTAAGTAATGAGATTCTATACAAACGTCCAGATGGTTGGAGACAACTTCTTGGTTCGTGGTTATGAAGATGGAAGACACTTCGCAACCCGTGAGAAGTTTTATCCAACCCTTTTTGTTGATTCAAAAAAGAAGAGTAAGTATAGAACATTAACTGGAGATACTGTTGAGGCGATTGAACCTGGTTCAGTTAGGGATTGTCGTGAGTTTATAAAGAAATATACTGATGTAGAGAATTTTAATATTTACGGTAATGAGAGATTTATCTATCAATATATTTCGGACAAGTATCCAGAGGATGAATTAAAATTTGATATTGAGAAGATTAAATTAGTTACACTTGATATTGAGGTTAAGTCTGAGAATGGATTCCCTGATGTAGAATCTGCTGCTGAAGAAATACTTCTTATATCAATACAGGATTATACAACTAAGGAGATTATAACTTGGGGTCTAGGTCCATTTAAAAATGTCCAGAAGAATGTAACTTATAAAGCATTCAGGACAGAGTATGAACTTTTAAATGATTTCATTAACTGGTGGATGATCGAAACTAATACACCAGAAGTTATTACTGGTTGGAACAGTAAGTTATATGATATTCCATATATGTGTCGTAGGATTGAGAGGATCCTTGGTGAGAAGTTAATGAAGCGTATGTCACCTTGGGGATTGGTGACCGAGGATAGAACACATATTATGGGACGTGAATATATCTCATATGATATTGGTGGTGTCTCACAGTTGGACTATATGGACTTATATAAGAAGTTCACTTATAAGGCACAAGAATCATATAGATTGGATTATATTGCTGGCGTTGAATTGGGTCAGAAGAAATTAGATCATAGTGAGTTTGATACATTTAAGGACTTCTATACAAATGGTTGGCAGAAGTTTGTAGAATATAATATAATTGACGTTGAACTTGTTGACCGTCTGGAAGACAAGATGAAGTTGATTGAACTTGCTCTTACGATGGCATATGATGCTAAAGTGAATTATGAGGATGTGTTCTATCAAGTGCGAATGTGGGATACGATAATTTATAATTATCTAAAGAAACGGAATATTGTTATTCCACCTAAAAATCGTTCACAAAAAAATGAGAGGTATGCAGGGGCTTATGTCAAGGAACCGATTCCAGGGAAATATGATTGGGTTGTTAGTTTTGATCTCAACTCTCTCTATCCTCATCTCATTATGCAATACAACATCTCGCCCGAAACACTCAGGGAAACTAGACATCCCAGCTCGAGCGTTGAGGGGATTTTAAATAAGGAGTGTGAGTTTGATGGGGATTATGCAGTTTGTGCGAATGGAGCACAATATAGGAAAGATGTACGAGGATTCCTTCCTGAACTTATGGATAAGATGTACAGTGAGAGAGTCATCTTCAAGAAGAGAATGCTTAAAGCAAAGCAGGATTATGAAAAGAAACCTTCTAATGAACTCACTAAAGAGATTGCCAGATGCAATAACATCCAGATGGCCAAAAAGATATCTCTTAACAGTGCTTATGGTGCTATTGGGAATCAGTACTTTCGATATTATAAACTGGCTAACGCTGAAGCCATTACCTTGAGTGGTCAAGTTTCTATCCGTTGGATAGAAAATAAAATGAACCAGAAGATGAACAAGATTTTAAAAACGGAGGAGATTGATTATGTTATTGCTTCAGAT
>Ga0208277_1001841_pt1 | contig 12266 bp, 11 predicted proteins | sample ETNtaG_5_FD_185782 | JGI IMG/M metagenome (GOLD analysis project Ga0208277, IMG submission 185782) | Marine microbial and viral communities from oxygen minimum zone, Eastern Pacific Ocean - ETNP201406SV205 (SPAdes) (version 2) | ecosystem: Environmental > Aquatic > Marine > Oceanic ...
CAGGCTGCACCTGGATATATATTATCATTCCAGGTTCCACCGACACCTTTTGATTTTTCATGTATCTCAAAGTTATCGATCTTATTTTCTAAAAGTTTTATAGCAGAACAAACTCCAGAAAATCCCATACCTATTATTATTACATCCAGTATTTTTTTCTTTGATTCTTTCATTTCGGAATATGTTTAATTATTTGCCGCTATTGATATCAAATATTTTAGTACAGTTATCTATTAATCGTATTTTAAATCATGCAAAAAAAAACAGCACGTAAACGTGCTGTTTAATTTTTTCTATTTCAGGGCAGATTAATCAAAAGCCATTCTGAAATTTACACCCCAAGTTCTTGGTTCAGTAGTGTAAGCTCTGAGATTACCATCCTGAAGAGGCGTATTAAACACTGACTGATAGTATCTCTCATCAGTAGCATTTCTAACCCAGAACGCTAATTCTGAATTTAGCTCTTCAAACATAAACCCAAGTCTTGCATTTGTGAATGTAAATGACTCTCTGAAATGCAATGGATCTCCATTACCCCATGTATCTGAATCACTGACAGATTGATGTTCAAGCCTGATGTAACCAGTTGTACTTCCCAACTTGAAGCCTTGAGTAATCGCTGCAAATGTTCGATCTTCTGGCTCAAGTTTAGAAATACCATTTCTGTTACAGAATTCAGCATCAGGATCCGCATTAGCTGCACCTGGATCTACTTTACCCGTGTGCCATGGTGTGGCAATCCAGCAAGATCCTTTTTCCATATCTTTTAATGTACCAATCACATTAGCGTATGAAAGATTTACCGTGGTGCTTTCTGTTGGCTGCCAAATTACATCAATTTCTGCACCATTTCCATCAGTTCGTCCGGCATTCGTAAGGTTAAAGGCATTACCTTGAAACATTGATATTTGCAGGTCTCTCACTTCCATTTTAAATACAGCCATATTGACTCTTAATGAATCCAAGACATCTAATTTGGCACCGATCTCAAGTGACTCTACATGCTCTGGTTTAAAAACATAGTCTAATCCAGGTCCGAGCCTGTCTGTGTTGGTTCCACCAGCCTTATACCCTGTTGAGTATGATGCATAATACATGGCATCATCATTAGGCTGGTATGCAACTTTAATGGTTCCATTAACTTTATCAGATTCTAGTGATGCCGTTAGGTCTGCTCTAGGAGCCAATGACGGTTGTGCGTAAAATCCCCAACCATTGACATATGTCGGCGCAAGTGCAGTAGCAATTGCTGCAGCGTCAGTTTGCACATCAAGTAACCCTAACTGGACACCACCCAAAGTCTGAAGGATTGCACCCGTTGTACGAAGATCTGCAACTGGTCCAATAGTGTTATTGGTGTTACCAGGAACATAGATAGGGAATGTCCCAGTCATATCTTTTTTATCATCTGTGTATCTCAGACCCGCTGTAAGTGTCCAGTGATCTCTTACAGGTATGTCAACTTGACCAAAGAATGCATAACTTCTGTGATCTTGCTTCATGATATCTCTTGCGTAAGCGCCGGCTGGGAATGTATTCGCTGCTTTGCTGTATGGATTTGCTGCTGTTGCAACCGCTGCAATCTGTGCTGCAGTCGCACCTGCTGGTAGTCCATAAGTCGCAGGTGAAGCACCAATTGCTGCAACCAAACCAGCTTGCATGCCATCATGGATTTGATCAACTGCAGCTATTCCAGCTTTAAGAGTAGCATCATTGTTCAGCATAGGAGTAGTATGAACGCCGGCAGTCAATGTGGAATTGTTGTCTACATCTTGTGAATGGTAGTAAAAACCAACCACAAAGTGACCGTCTCTACCCGAAGGTGTAGCAAAATCACCAGCCAATCTTAGCTCTTGAGTAAAAGAACTGACGTCCAGTTTATTCAAATCAGTGATTACTGATGCAGCACCAAAATCCACATCACCAAAATCTTCTGTCTCAAAGCTTCTGAATCCACTGATTGAAGTCAATGTGAAATTATCATAATCGCGATTAATTTCAAGCGACAAGCCTGAATCTTCTGCTTGTGAACGTGGCGCATGAGTTAAATACACTTCTTGTTTGTTAAAATTACTCTCTAAAGTAATTGGAAGACCAAATCCATTAGGCGCGGCCGCTGAAATAATTGCATCTGTTCCGGGGACAACTGCTCCAGTATGGATATGCGCGAGATTGTTCTTTTTAGTAAGAGCGGCACAACACACTTCATCAAGTTCTGCGTAATCCAGTATTAAACGCATTGACGTTCTATCGCTTGGTGTGTACAAAAATTGAAGTCTTCCGCCTTGACGATCAATATCATTTAATTTATCGCCATTCTTATCGGATAGATTTGTTACATATCCATCACGATCAGCAGTAAATATCGTGGTACGCATAGCCAATTTACCTGCAATTAGTGATGTATTCATTGCAGCATTTAAATTAACCATTCCATAGTCACCACCAACAACTTCAAAAAAACCATTTCGATCATGACTTGGCGCCACAGTTCTTATATTAACTGCACCCGCTGATGAGTTTTTACCAAACAAGGTTCCTTGAGGTCCTCTCAAGATTTCGACAGCTTCAACGTCAACCAATTGGTTTGAAATTGAGCTTTGCCTTGATCTGTATACATTATCTACGTATGCACCAACTGCTGACTCAAGACCAAAGTTTTGTGAGCTTGTATTCAAGCTTCGAATACCCCAGCTACTAAAACCGGCATTTTGACTTTGATATGTATCAAGAGCAGGAGTCATACCTGCTAAATCTGCCATGGTTTTGATGCTTGACCGTTGCAACATTTCACCAGAGAACGCATCGAGTGCCACTGGCACATCTTGTTGATTTTGTTCACGCTTCTGGGCTGTTACCGTAATCTCTTCAATTTCTTGTGCGTTAACACCAACGAATGATATAGCAACAAGAGTAAAGAGTGATTGCGTAATATAACGCCTAATATTTAAGTTCATATTTCCCCCCGGAAAACTTACTATTTGTGTTTTTAACGATCAATATTGACCGAAATCTTCTGTATTATAATTACCCAATAACTTGATTTGGGACCAAAAGCAGCTCAACTCAGCTGTTAATAAAACCTAAAATACCTTAATTAACTGACAAATGCACGTTTTTGGTGTGTATTTTAAGCTCTATTTCTGCCTATAAAAACTTAAAAATATTATGATTTTTTTAATTATTTCATTGCCTGAATAGTTAAATCGACAAAATCAGTAAATAGAGCATCTACTTTCAATTCTATGGCAAACCATTTTACCATTTTTTCAAAGTCATCAAAATCTAATGGAATGGAATCTTTCCTTATTGTGTAGGGGTGAATATATAAGCCATTGTTTCTAGCATAATGACTTAATTTCGATGCCTTGATATCACCATCCAATGAGCTGACTCTATATAAAAGTTGAAGATATGGCCCTATTCCTACGGCATATTTAGATACATTTTCAATTCCTTCTAGCGAAACCATCTGACTATAGTCATCATCAGATTCATTCCATGCATTATTTCCAATCAATTGTATCAACGGCAATGATGAATTTAATTCATATTTAATTCGTTTGAGTTCATTTGAATCAAAACACTGAAAGAATATTTTATCTTTTTTAGACGTGTACCCATAATCTTCTAATTGACCTAAAGTGACGCTAGAAATATCCAATCCTTCATTTCTGTGCCATGAAGGATTTTTAATTTCTGGGTATATGCCGACATTCCTTTGCGTGGATTTATTGAGACCCTGAATTAATTCGATTTGTTCGCTGAGTGTGCTTATTTTAAAAGTTCCGCTTTCGAGTGGATATCTATTCAAAAAGGCTTTTTCTGTAGCATCGCTGTTTAGACGTTCATTTACGTTTAACTTTTTTAGCTCTGATAAAGTAAAATCCCTCACATACCAGTGCCCATCTTTTCTTTTTCTGTTCGGGAAAATTTTCTTTACATTGGTGGTAAAATCCAAATAAATATCATGCATGACAACTGGAATCAAATCCTTGCTTAATACAATATCTTGCTCGATATAATCAGCTCCAAGTGCATAGGCATATGCAGCTGCTTCTAATGTATGTTCAGGTAGGTATCCACTGGCGCCTCGATGGGCGATTATTAAACTCAAAATACTCTCCAAAAGAATTGCAATATTTATATTTTTAATACTTAATTATAGCTATTGAAAATTACAAATATTATAGGCACCAATTATGAATGAAGAAAAGAATTTTAGTCATTGGGCATTAGAAAAAGATCCAAATAATTTTGTTTGGCTAAGTCTAGATGTTCAAGAAAGTTCTGCAAATGTCTTGTCTGCTGATGTTTTGAATGAATTTCATATGATAATCGAATCCTTGCATTTGGATCATCCAAATGGATTGGTTATTTATTCAGGGAAAAAAAATGGATTTATAATGGGTGCAGACATAAAAGGATTTATCGGGATGTCCGATGAAAAAAAAGCTTACGAGTTGATTCGTCAAGGTCAGCAAGTACTTGAGAGTTTTGTATCGTTAAGTTGCCCAAAAATCGCCGTAATCAATGGTTTTGCATTAGGTGGAGGATTAGAGTTAGCCATGGCTTGCGATTATAGAATTGGAATAGATAGCAATAAACCTATCTTAGGTTTACCGGAAGTTAAGCTTGGATTGCATCCTGGATTTGGGGGCACAGTTAGAACTATTGAAATTTGTGGTGTGAGGCCAGCAATGAAATTAATGCTAACAGGAAAATCAATCACATTAAAAAAAGCTTATCAAATTGGTCTTATTGATAAAATCTCAAATTCCGAGGATTGGCAAAATCAAGCAAAATCAATAATTAAAACAAAACCAAAAAAGAAAACGGCTCCACTAATTGAAAAAATATTAAATTTAAAGCCGCTGAGAGGGTTTATAGCGAAGACGTTAAATGCTCAAGTAGCATCAAAAGCCAACAAAAATCATTACCCTGCTCCATTCTCAATGATTGATTTATGGTTAAAACACGGAGCCAATTCAAAAACAGCGTATCAAGCTGAAGCAAGATCGATGGCTAAACTTATATGCAGTAATACAGGTAGAAATTTAGTAAGGCTTTTTTTCCTTCAGAACAAAATGAAATCACAATTTAAAAAGATTGAGGCTGATATAAATAATGTTCATGTGATTGGTGCCGGTGTTATGGGCGGTGATATCGCCAGTTGGTGTGCACTAAAAGGTTTGAATGTAACACTTCAAGACAGAAGTCTCGAAGATATTGAGCCAGCAATAAAAAGATGCAAAATACTTTTTGAAAAGAGAATTAAGGATGAAGAAAAAAGAAAGAATGCGCTATCAAGGTTAGAAATGGATGTTAATGGTGATGGAATCGCTAAAGCAGACTTAATAATTGAAGCCATATTTGAAAACATAAAAGCAAAAAAAGATCTTTACAAAAAAATTGAGAATAAAATGAAACCATCTGCAATATTAGCAACTAATACTTCAAGTATATTGCTTGAGGATCTTAGATCCGATCTAGCTAAGCCAGAAAAATTCATAGGAATCCATTTTTTTAATCCAGTTTCTCAGTTACCGTTAGTCGAAATAATAAAATGCGATGATACAGATCAATCTGCTATCGATGTTGGGCTTGAATTTGTGAAGATAGTTGCAAAGTCCCCACTCCTATGTAAAAGCTCAGAAGGATTTGTTGTAAATCGATTATTGGGCCCATACATGGCCGAAGCGATGCATTTAGCCAGAGAAGGAGTAGGACTGACGGATATTGATAATGCAGCGGTTAACTTTGGAATGCCAATGGGTCCAGTTGAACTTGTTGATACAGTTGGTATTGATGTCGCTTTAAATGTCTCTAAAGTATTAGGAAAAGCATACAATAGGCCCGTGCCAGATGAGCTTGCTCAGATGGTTGAAAGTAAAAAACTTGGTAAGAAATCAGGGGAAGGTTTTTATAAATGGATATCCGGAAAAGCAATTAAACCAGAACCTGCTTCACCCGATTTAATATCTGATGACATTGAAGATAGGTTAATTCTGCCAATGGTTAATGAAGCGATAAAATGCCTAAACGATGGAATAGTTTCGGATGCAGACATGCTTGATATTGGGGTGATATTTGGTACTGGATTTGCTCCATTTAGAGGCGGCCCGATTCAATACGCTAAAGACAGGGGAGTAAAGAATGTCATATCATCACTTGATTCTCTTGCTCAGAAATACGGCGATCGATTTAAACCCTCAAGTGCATGGTCCAATATAAGTTAGATCGATTATTCGTTTTATTTTTTTACGATAATGATTTGGGTAACTTATCAAAATATGCGTCTGATAATGTCATATCACTTAAACCTGATCTCCAGTCAATCAATAACTCCTCTAAAGAAAGCTGAAAGTTGAAACTTCCTCTGGGCTTACTGCGAATTAGATTGATCTTATCGAAAAAAAGAAACAGATTTTGTGAATCCACAATTGATGATAAATTACTTGAGGTTGGGTCAGTATTGTTGGTATTTAAATAATTATTTTTGATCATTTTATAAATAAAAAACAGCATCCAATCAAAGACCAGATCAATCTCTTCTTTATTGAGCTTCGAAGCGAAATCGAGAGGAAAGTCACCGTTAAGCAATATTCCAGTTAATGTTTTGTCAAATTCATCAATTTTATTAATGAAATCTAGTTGGCTATCAATTAAAAGTGGGGACTCTATTAAATGGCTATTTTCTATTGAGGCATCATCTGTTGACATATATTGATCTAAAAAACTCAAACTTTGCGACTTTCGGGGTGAGTTAATCTTTACAATATGGCAACGACTTAAAATTGTTGCAGGAATTTTATGCATTTTATCTGCAATCAATAATATTAATGTATTTCCCTTCGGTTCTTCTAAAATTTTTAATAAGCTGTTAGAAGAATTAATATTCATCATATTAAATGGCTCAATAACAGCGGCTTTTCCTATACCTTCATATGAGCTTAATGATAAACCTTCAATTAGGCTTCTTATCTGGTCAACACTGATATCTCTTTTGCCATCCTCTGGCTGTATCCACCTCAAATCAGCGTGCTGAGGAATAACATAAGGGTGATAAGGTTTATCTTTCACGCTTTCAATTTCAAGATGTTGCCCAGCTATCCATGAAGCAAACGATCTTTTTCCAATTCCTCTTGATCCAGTTATCAAGACAGCGTGAGGTGTTCTTTCTGAATTCAGGAGTTGCCGCCAAATTTCTTCATAGGTATTAAGCCATGGGATTTCTATTTGCACCGTCATAAGATTTATCTCTCAGTAAACAGGTGGTCTAAGTGTTTCTCGATATTTTTTTCTACATCTAAGATATCCTTTGTGGCATCGACAATCACAACTCTTTCAGGATCATTTTGAGCAATCTCAAGATATCCCTGACGCACCCTCTCATAAAATGATATTTTTTCACTTTCCATTCTGTCGTTTTTTTCTCTTACTCTCGTCCGTTTCATGCCAACTTCAGCTGGAGCATCAAGCAAGATAGTTAAATTTGGTTTTAGATCATTTTGTACCCACTTAGCAATTTGATTTATTCTTTTGATATCAAAGCCGCGCCCATTGCCTTGATATGCGATTGTTGCATCTGAAAAGCGATCACAAATAACATTGATTCCATTTGTTAATGCCGGGATTATGATGTTCTCCAGATGAAAGGACCTAGCAGAAAAGAATAATAGTAATTCAGCTATCTCTGGAACTCTCTCTTCATCTGAATGGAGAAGTATATCTCTGATCTTTTCTGCATTGGCAGTACCGCCCGGTTCTCTGGTGCAAAGATATTTAATATTTTTAGATTCCATATACGATGAAATAAAATTTATATTTGTCGACTTTCCGACACCTTCAACACCTTCTATTGTTATGAGCTTGCCTGTCATGAGACTCAATTATCATTCATTTTAATTTGATTTAAATAGTTTTTTACAGCAATTTCATGCTCTTCTATTGTATGGGAAAATACATGTCTCCCATCTTTCTTACCAGACGCGACAAAGTAAATATTCTTTTCATTTGCTGGATTTAATGCAGCGTTTATTGACTCTTTACCAGGAAGTGAAATAGGAGTTGGAGGCAACCCATATCTTGTATAAGTATTATAAGCAGTATCTCTTCTGAGATCTTTTTTTGTGATATCACCATTAAATTCTTTCCCTAAGCCATATATAACTGTTGGGTCAGTTTGTAATCGCATATTTAGTTTTAATCTCTCAATAAATACACTTGCAATTCTTGGTCTCTCATCTGGAACTGCTGTCTCCTTTTCGATTATTGATGCCAAAATTAAAGCTTCATAGGGAGAGTTAAGTGGCAAATTGGGTTGACGATTTTCCCATTGTTCAGCAAGTTCATTGAGCATCATTTTATTGGAATTTTTTAGAACTTGATTTGGGAAAGTGTTTTTTGGAAAGAAATACGTTTCAGGAAGAAATAGACCTTCGGGTTTTAAAAGCACATCATCATATGTGTCATTATTTATAAATGGATTGTAATCAATCGGTGAAGATGGCTTAGAAAAGAAATCAGTATTCAATAGAGCCAATTCTAAATCATCGACTGTCCAACCTTCAATAATAGTAAATGGATATAAATACACCTCACCTTTTTCGAAACGTTCTATAATGCTAAATTGAGAATCATCACTTGTAATCAAATATTCTCCGGCTTTAAGTTTAATGCTCTTTTTGGTAAGCCTTCCATAGAGATGCATCAAATTTATGTCAGAAATAATCTTGTTATTTTCAAGCTTAACTAAAATTGTCTTGTAATCATCTCCTTTGGCGATTTCAAATAATTTTGACTCAGAAAGATGCGTAAAAGGCCTATTAAGAACGTTATAAGCTAGAGAGATAATTAATCCAATTATTAAAGAAAAAATAAATAGGAATGATTTTTTATTATTTATTACCACAAATTAATAATAACATTTTATAGAATTGATTCACCTCAAAAAAAACGCCTCATTGAGGCGTTTTAAAGAAGATAAATAAATTGGATTTTTATTTTTTTGAATTAACAAAGTCAATAGCTTGTTGCACGGTTGTAATTTTTTCAGCTTCTTCGTCTGGAATTTCTGTATCGAACTCCTCTTCAAGCGCCATAACTAATTCTACGGTATCTAATGAGTCCGCACCTAAATCATCAACAAATGAAGCTTCATTGGTAACTTCTTCCTCTTTTACACCAAGTTGTTCAGCAACTATACCCTTGACTTGTTCTTCAATATTACTCATTTTGTTCTCCTTAAGGATCAACTATTCAATATTTTTAAAATACTTTTTAATATTTACAATTACTTAATCAACATTTGAAAAATATTTCATATTATTTTTCATAAAATAATTTATGGAGCGAGATTATAAGGGAAAGTAAAGAATCAATCTACTAATTCATTGCCATTCCACCATTAATATTTATTGTTTCACCTGTAATATATGAGGCAGAATTGGATGCCAAAAATACAATAGTGTCACTAATTTCCGTCACTTCACCAAATCTGTTTAAAGGAATATTTGCCATCATAGCGTTTTGCTGATCATTGTTTAATGTTGCTGTCATATCAGTTTTGATAAATCCAGGTGCAACTACGTTGACAGTAATATTCCTTGACGCAACTTCCCGTGCTAATGATTTTGAAAATCCGATTAAACCAGATTTTGTTGCCGCGTAGTTAACTTGCCCAGGATTACCGGTATGAGCAACAACTGAGGCAATATTGATTATTCTTCCATATTTCTGCTTCATCATTGCCTTCAATGAAAGTTTGCAGGTATTGAAAATACCTGAAAGATTTGCTGCAATTACGTCATTCCATTCATCGGTTTTCATTCTCATCAAAAGATTATCTCTTGTGATGCCTGCATTATTAACGAGTATATGCAGCCCATTACCTTTTGATGAAATTTCATCAATAATATTTTTTACATCATCCGCATCAGTCACATTTAAAACTTTACCTGCACCCTTTTCTTTTAATTGCTCATCGATTTTTTTCGCTCCAGATTGGGATGTTGCGGTACCGATAACATATGCACCAGCGGATGAGAGCCTTTGCGCAATACTTGCACCAATACCTCGGGAAGCTCCTGTGACCAGAGCTACTTGGTCTTTTAATAAATCTTTAGAATATATTTCAGTCATATTTATCCTTAGTTTTAAGAAAACTCATCATTAATTAACTCATGTGCATCAATTGAATCCAATTTAAACGAATTAATTGAGCGATCAATTCTTTTATTCAGACCGCATAATATGCCTCCAGGGCCATATTCTATGAATTTTTTAATTCCTGTATTTGTAATAAATTTTATTGTTTCTGTCCATTGAACTGGCTCTCTCATTTGTGCTGATAATCCTTCAACAAGTTCAGCCGTGTCATTATAAACTCTAGCATCAATATTCTTAATGACAGGTATAGTAAATGGATTAAAATGGATTGTATTTAATAGATTCTTTAATTTTATTGATGCTTCGTCCATTAATTTACAATGCGATGGAACACTGACATTTAGCATCATCGCCCTTTTGGCGCCAAATTCTCTTGAATGATCTATCGCTCTCTTTACAGCGCTCTTATTACCCGCTATTACAACTTGACCTGGAGCGTTAAAATTAACAGCACTTAAAATTTCATTATCTCTTGCAAAGTCACATAGATCTATTACACCTTTATCAGTTGAGCCAATTATTGCCGCCATAGCTCCCAAATTCGAAGGCACAGCTTCAGCCATATATTTTGCTCTCGTTTGAACGATTTTTACAGCATCAGTAAAATTAATTACGCCACTGCAAACTAATGCCGAATATTCACCTAAACTGTGACCTGCCATATATTTTGGCAAAAGATCAAAACGTGAAATATAGCTTTCCCATGATGCCACTCCAGCAACAAGCATTGCGGGTTGTGTGTATACCGTATCATTTAATTTTTTGGATGGATCAGATACAGTTAGCTCCCAGAGATCATAATCTAAAACAGATGATGCGGTTTTATATAATTCTCTTATTTTGCTTGATGATTGATATAGATCTCTCATCATCCCGACTGATTGCGAACCTTGTCCCGGAAAAATTGCAGCAAACATATAATTATCCTAGATGTGTAAATATGATTATTTTGTAATAAACAATAGATATAATTTTATCATAATTATTATAGCTCATACTTTCTTTGAGGATGTTTCTTGGATATGATTTTTATATAACAAAAAAAATGGAATCACAATGCACAAAAAAACAAATAATAAAGGATTCACGTTAATCGAAATAATGGTCGTAGTTATAATACTTGGAACACTTATAGCAATCGTCGCACCAAATTTTATTGGTAGAGTTGGAGACGCCCAAATTACTGCTGCCAAACAAACAATCCGTGGAATAGAAAGTGCGCTGAGAATGTACCGTCTTGATAATTTCAATTATCCATCAACAGATCAAGGATTGGATGCTCTTGTAAATAAACCTATTGGCCAATCATCAAGAAACTGGAGAGGTCCTTACTTAGATAGATTACCCGAAGACCCATGGGGAAATAGATATATGTATGCATTCCCAGGAATGAATAGTGAATTTGACGTATATAGTTATGGCCGAGACGGTATTATGGGCGGTGATGATGAGGATGCAGATATTGGGAATTGGATGAATTGAAATATATTCATGAATTTTAAAGTAGCTCAAAAAATCCTAAAATATAAAAATTACACTCAAAATGGATTCACATTAATTGAATTACTAGTCTCTATTGCGCTCATTGGAATAATTACATCTATTGTTCTAATCCTATATAAACCATCAACAAATTCAGAAAACATGAAAAATGAATCAGTTAAATTAATTTCTCTAATAGAATTAGCAAGAGAAGAAGCCATCATGCAAGGACGTGAGATGGGAATGGAGTTCACAGAAGATGGATATCAATTCTTAGATTTTGATCCAATGCGTGAATTATGGTCTGTTAGAAAAAATGACCACCTTTTAAGAAACAGAGTTATCCCTGCATATTTAAATCATAAGCTCTTTTTGGAAAATAAAGACATCAGTTTTAGCGATAAAGAAATGAACGATAGTAAGTCAGAGATTCAATTGTCTGCTCCTCATATTGTATTTTTCTCTAGCGGCGAATTAACTCCATTTGAATATTCTATATTTGATGGTAATCAAACAATATCAGTCACCGGAAGTTTTAATGGTGTAATTGAAATAAATAATAATGATATCAATTAAACTTAAATTTGATGATGAAACAAAATAATTCTGGATTT
>Ga0208277_1001842_pt1 | contig 12259 bp, 11 predicted proteins | sample ETNtaG_5_FD_185782 | JGI IMG/M metagenome (GOLD analysis project Ga0208277, IMG submission 185782) | Marine microbial and viral communities from oxygen minimum zone, Eastern Pacific Ocean - ETNP201406SV205 (SPAdes) (version 2) | ecosystem: Environmental > Aquatic > Marine > Oceanic ...
GCACTACAGCACAACTTACATTTCAGCCGGTCATAGCTGCGCGGGTTAACTCAGAATCATTAGCTGGCTCAGGACAAGAACTTCTTCCAGCGTTAGACGATCCGTCTGAGTTCTACCTGCTCGATGCGGGCGCGGTTGTTACCGGAGAAGAATTAGTTGATGCACAGCCTAGTTTTGATCAGAATGGTAGGCCAGCCGTAAACTTCAGGTTTAATCCCTCGGGGGCAAGAAAATTTGGAGATTATACGGCAGAAAATATAGGTAACCCTTTCGCGATCGTTTTGGACAATGAAGTTATAAGTGCACCAACGATCCAGAGTCATATACCTGGTGGTTCTGGAATAATAACTGGAAGTTTTACAATAGAAGAAAGTACAGAATTGGCTATATTACTTCGTGCTGGAGCGTTGCCGGCAGGTTTAACGTTTCTTGAAGAAAGAACTATTGGACCTGAATTGGGCGCTGACAGCATACAAGCAGGCAAGGTAGCTTGCATTGTTGCATTTGGAGCTGTGTTACTATTCATGGCGGCTAGTTATGGATTGTTTGGTCTTTTCGCAAATTTAGCTCTTCTGATTAATGTTGGTTTAATCTTTGGGTTGTTATCTGGTATCGGCGCAACATTAACTTTGCCTGGCATTGCTGGAATTGTTCTCACCATAGGTATGGCTGTTGACGCAAACGTTTTAATTTTTGAGCGAATCCGGGAAGAATTAGTTTCGGCAAAAGGGCCTGCCAGGGCCATTGAATTGGGCTACGAAAAAGCGATGTCGGCAATTTTAGATGCGAATATAACAACTTTTATTGCCGCTGTTATATTGTTCGTTATGGGGTCTGGTCCAGTACGAGGGTTCTCGATCACACTTGGTCTTGGGATTATAACGTCTGTTTTCACGGCAATTTTTGTTACACGTCTTTTGGTCGTCATGTGGTTTGAGCGGCGGCGACCAAAAACAATCGAGGTTTAATGATGCGTTTAAAACTTGTGCCAAAAAATACATCATGGAATTTCTTTTCGAGGTCAAAGGTATGGATTGGCTTGTCTATTGTTCTGGTCGTTTTGTCCCTTATTTCCTTTTTTGTTCAAAGTTTAAATTTTGGGATAGATTTTCGTGGTGGCACAAGTATTAGGACAGAAAGTTCTGAACCTATTAATGTTGCTGCTTACCGAAGTGCATTATCTAGTTTGGACTTAGGTGATATTACTATCTCTGAAGTTTTTGATCCTAGCTTTGAAGCTGATCAAAACGTAGCAATGATAAGAATACAGGCCCAACCCGGCCAAGAAGCAGCAACATCCATACTAGTTGAAAATAGTTTACAAAATCTTAAAGGAGTTAGTGAAGACATTAAATTTGTTTCTGTTGAAAGCGTCGGGCCAAAGGTGTCTGGAGAACTTATTAAGACCGCTATAATAGCGGTGATTTTAGCTATTTCAGCTGTATTATTTTATATATGGATTCGGTTTGAGTGGCAGTTTGCAGTTGGAGCAATTTCAGCGCTCATACACGATGTTATACTGACGATAGGTATTTTTTCCCTACTTCAAATTAAATTTGATCTAGCGATTATTGCAGCAATATTAACCATTGTTGGCTACTCACTAAACGACACGGTGGTTGTTTTTGATAGGGTCAGAGAAAACCTCCGCAAATTTAAAAAGCGCTCATTAATCGAAGTGATGAACCTTTCTATTAACGAGACCATGAGCCGTACTGTGATGACATCAGTTACAACCCTATTAGCTCTTATCTCACTATTTGTGCTTGGTGGTGATGTTATCCGTGGTTTTGTTTTTGCCATGATTTGGGGTGTTGTTGTGGGTACCTATAGTTCAATTTTCATAGCTTCGGCTATTCTTCTTTGGACTGGAGTAAAGAGAGACTGGACCAAGCCTAATGCCGAGGCGGGCACGCAGGTTCCACAATAGTAGCTGAACATTTTATAATTAATCTGCTGCCTGAAAATGGCATGATGTGGATAATATTTTCTGCTTTGCTAGCTGGTCTTGTTCGCGGGTTTTCTGGGTTTGGAACAGCAATGGTGTTTCTTCCAATTGCTAGCCAATATTTGACACCTTTTGAGGCAATAGCATCGCTTGCGATAATGGAATTTTTTGGAACTTTTGCAGTTATGCGAAAATCGTGGAGCGATGCTGACAAAGTGGACTTGGCGAGGTTAGTCGTGGGAATGACTATAGTCACGCCTTTTGCTTTGTTACTTTTAGCTAAGGTTGGTGCTGACTTCTACAGGTATAGCGTATCAATTTTATCTTTAATTCTTCTAGTTTTTATAAGTTTAGGTGTTCGGTATAAAGGAAAATTAAACCCATTTGTTATCTTTTCTGTCGGTGGTTTGGGTGGTTTGACCGGAGGTTTGACAGGCATCCCCGGTCCTCCAGTAATATTGCTGTATGTGGCCAGTTCTCATCCAATTTCAGTAATAAGGGCCAACAATCTTCTGTTTTTGTATTTCTTTGACGTCTGTGTGGTGCTAATTTTTGCTTTAAGCGGTGTTCTAACGCTAAAAATATTCCTACTAGGATCGATCTTGGCTATTCCTAACTTTTTTGGAAATTTTATTGGGGCCAAGTTATTTGATCCAGAAAAAACTAATCAGTATCGAATATTTGCTTATATAATCATAGCAATTGCTGCCATAAGTGGTCTTCCATTTTGGGACTAACCAGTTGAGTTGAATAGGTGGTGAATTTAATATGCAGGTTAATGAAGTAAAATATTTTGATGTAATCCCGATCGATAGTTATGGACCTGGGTTTTTTCGTGTTGGAGGTAAAATTTTTAAAAGTGGTATCGTTTGTTCAAGCTCCGGCGTGAGTTCTTGGGGTGGGTATAAAGACTTTAATAGTTTAAAAAATTTAGAAAATAAGATTGATGTTCTCTTTGTAGGTACTGGCCATGAAATTTGTCACATCCCTGAAGAATTTAGTAAAACAATTGAAAAAATGGGGTTAAACTTGGAGATTATGAATACTCCTTCAGCATGCCGAACCTATAACGTGCTGCTTTCCGAGGGAAGGCGGATAGCTATTGCTGCGCTTACTGTTGAAGGGAGGTAAGGAAATTGGCTATTTCAATTGAATCCTTATCGGTATCTCGTGGTGGTGTTAATCTCCTTCAAGGCGTTGATATTGAATTGAAAAATGGGCAGGCTGGCATTTTGCGAGGCCCTAACGGTGTTGGTAAAACAACTTTGCTCCGTGCATTGGCTGGCTTACAGCCGGTAGAGTCTGGTACAATAAAATGCTCATTAGAAGATATTTGCTATTCTGGTCATGCTGATGGTGTAAAGCCTACTTTAACTGTTCAAGAAAATTTAGAATTTTGGGCGAATATTTTTGGCTCTCCTTCAATAAGTGAGGTCGCCGAAAAATTTATGATAACTGATTTACTAAACTCTAAAGTAGGCAACCTATCGGCTGGTCAAAAAAGAAGAGTAGGACTTGCGCGGCTTGGATTGACAGGGCGCCAAATATGGTTGCTCGATGAGCCTACTGTTTCGTTGGATGAAACTTCCGTTAAAATTTTTGGAAATATTATCAAAGCTCATCTTTTGGAAGATGGCTGTGCATTAATCGCAACTCATATTGATTTAGGCTTGGAAAATAAGGCCCAAATAATTGATCTTTTGAAATACAAGGCAACTTCAGGCAAATTAAGCAATTCAAACGAGGCTTTTCTATGATTGCCTTGATTATTCGCGACTTAAGAATTTCTGTTCGGGCAGGAGGGGGTTTTGGCCTAAGCCTAGCTTTTTTTTTCATAATCGTTATTTTTTTTCCATTTGCGATAGGCCCTGATCTAGATTTGTTATCAAAAGTAGCTCCAGGGACGCTGTGGGTAGGAGCTCTTTTGGCCTGCCTTTTGTCTCTTGAGCGTATATTCGCGTTAGACTTTGAAGACGGAACTTTGGATTTGTTGGCAACTTCATCTCTACCATTAGAGAGCGTTGTAATTTCCAAAGCTCTTGTCCATTGGCTCACCACTGGTCTACCCCTAGTTCTTTTAACACCCTTTTTTGGTATTTTGCTTGGTTTGCAAAACAGTAATATTATTTTTTTAATTATATCTTTGATTTTTGGGACACCGGCATTGAGTATAATAGGAACATTTGGAGCCGCCTTAACAGCGGGAATGAAACGAGGCGGACTTTTGTTATCAATTTTGGTTTTGCCTCTTTACATTCCCACTTTAATTTTTGGTGCGGAAGCGGCTAGAAGGGGTATTCAAGGTTTTGAAACACAGAACTCTATACTATTGCTATTGGGCGTTAGCTTGTTAAGCTGGGCTATATTGCCTTTTGCGGCTGCTAGCGTCCTCAGAATTAATTTGCGTTAAAGGGTGAAAATGTCTTTTTGGGAATATGCTAATCCAGTAAAATTTCTTAATTTGTCAGGTGCTCTTTTGCCTTATTTCAGTATTTTTGCGGCTATTACAATTATTGCTGGAATAAGTTGGGGATTTTTCTTTACGCCAGACGACTATAAGCAAGGCGCGACTGTGAAAATATTATATGTACATGTACCGTCTGCTTTTGTGGCTATTAATGCTTGGTTTATGATGCTTGTTGCTTCTATTATTTGGTTAGTCAGAAGACACCATGTCAGTGCTCTTGCCGCAAAAGCGGCTGCACCTATAGGTATCGCGATGACAATTATAGGCTTATTAACCGGCGCACTTTGGGGTCAGCCTATGTGGGGCACTTGGTGGGAATGGGATCCCAAGTTGACCTCCTTTTTAATTCTATTTTTGTTTTACTTAGGCTACATAATTCTTTGGGCAGCTGTCGAAGATCCGGATACTGCTGCAGATCTAACCTCCATATTATGTATTGTGGGATCTGTCTTTGCAGTTTTATCACGGTACGCTACTAATTTTTGGAACCAAGGTTTGCATCAAGATGCATCACTGTCGATTGATAAAGAAGAACATGTGGCCGATGTTTTCTATTATCCATTGATAGTAGTTATGGCTGGATTTGTTCTACTTTTCGTTGCACTGGTTTTACTTAATACAAGGTCAGAAATAATGAAAAGGAGAGCGGGTGCTATAATGGCCCGAAGTAGGATGTAAATGCCGGATTTAGGTAAATATGCTTTTCACGTGTTAGCCTCTTATGGGGCGACAGGCCTAGTGATTTTGGTGGTAATTATTTGGTCTTATCTGAAACATGAGCGAGCTCGAAAAACTTTATTAAGTATTGAGGAAAAAGTTAATGAAAAATAAGCGTTTTCCGCCGCTTATTATTTTACCGCCCCTTATTTTTTTGGGCTTAGCAATTCTCTTCATCTTAGGCGTTAAAAGAGAAAACCCAAATAATCTACCATCAGTATTTATTAACAAACCTGCTCCGACCATTACAGAAAATCCCTTGAAGAGTTTTACTTCCGTATCACTTGATGAAATAAAAAGTCCAAACATTAAGCTTGTTAATTTTTGGGCGAGCTGGTGTCCACCGTGTAGAGCAGAACACCCTAAACTGTTAGAGCTTTCTGAGCAGGGAATTCAGATAATTGGTATAAATTTTAACGATAACGAAGATAATGCTAGCTTGTATTTAAAAGAAAGCGGTAACCCTTTTACAAGCATAGCTTTTGACCCATCAGGTAAAACCGCAATTGATTGGGGTGTGACTGCTCCGCCAGAAACCTTTATTATTAACAGTGAGGGCGTAGTTATTTTTCGTTTTGCAGGTCCATTAGTTGGAACTGATTATGAAAATAGGTTCGCGCCGGTGTTGAAAGATGCCTTGCAAGATTAGTTATTGAACTTTGATTTTGCTGATCTAATGAAACTAATAGTGGGCAGATAAAGTGTCCAAAGAATTCTTTTTAGGTGGTTGAAATTTAGTTAAATCAATACCAACGACAGCCTGCTTATATTCTTCAATATCCGGAGTTCTGCCTAAAATCGCGGATAAAACAACTACAGGCGTTGATGCAAGCAATGACTCACCAGCTTTACTGTCGGTGTCTTCAACAACTCGGCCCTTAAAAAGTCTTGTAGATGTTGCAAGTACAGTATCACCCTTCGCGGCTTTCTCTTGGTTGCCCATACAAAGATTGCAACCTGGTCTCTCAAGATAAAGAATATTTTCGTACTCGGTTCTGGCTTTGGTTTTGGGATTTTCATCACTAAATTCATAACCTGAATATTTTTGTAAAATATCCCAATCACCTTCATCCTTTAGTTCTTCAACAATGTTATACGTCGGTGCAGCAACAACTAGTGGTGCTTTAAAGTCAACTTTCCCGTCTTTTTCTTCCAAATTACGTAACATTTGGGCTACGATTTTGATATCGCCTTTGTGCACCATACATGAACCAACAAAACCTAGGTCAACTTTTTTTTCTGCATTATAAAATGAAACCGGCCGTATTGTATCATGAGTATATCTTTTTGAAATATCGATATTATTTACGTCAGGGTCAGCAATCATTGGCTCATTTATTAAATCTAAATCCACTACTACTTCTGCAAAATACTTTGCATTATTATCTGGTTTTAGCGCAGCCTTCTTGCCACTCCGAATTTCATTAATACGATTTTGGGCAATATTTATAAGACCACTTAACATACTCGCATTATTTTCCATTCCCTTTTCAATCATAATTTTTATTCTATCACGCGCTATTTCCAGAGATTTGATTAGCGTTGTATCTTCCGAGATACATATGGAAGCTTTTGCTTTCATTTCAGCAGTCCAGTCGGTGAAAGTGAATGCCTGGTCTGCAAGAAGAGTTCCGATGTGCACTTCTATTACTCTTCCTTGAAATACATTATCACCAAATTGCTTCAACATCTGAGCTTGCGTGGCGTGTACGACATCTCTGAAGTCCATATGATCTGCCATCGAACCTTTAAAAGTGACTTTTACTGTTTCAGGAATTGGCATTGTAGCTTCACCAGTAGCCAAAGCCAGCGCGACTGTCCCTGAGTCCGCGCCAAAAGCTACTCCTTTTGACATTCTGGTGTGTGAATCGCCGCCTATAATAATAGCCCAGTCATCCACAGTGAGGTCGTTTAAAACTTTATGGATTACGTCTGTCATAGGATGGTATACGCCTTTAGGGTCTCGACCAGTTACAAGGCCAAACTCATGCATAAAACTCATGAGTTTTGGTGTGTTCTCCTGTGCTTTAATATCCCACACAGACGCTGTATGACATCCAGATTGATAAGCACCATCCACGCTAGGCGCTAATACCGTTGCAGCCATGGCTTCAAGTTCTTGGGCAGTCATTAGCCCAGTGGTATCTTGTGATCCAACTATATTTACCTTAACCCGGACATCGGAACCTGCATGTAAGAACTTATCCCCTTTGACACCTTGAGCATTCGCGTTGAAAATCTTTTCGACGGCAGTCATACCTTGATTTGGGTGAGTTACTTCGCGAGCTTTTGCATAAGATGATTTAAGTTCTAAGCCTAGTGCCTCGCAGGCAAGACTTTGGAGCTTTTTCCCAAACACAATTGAATAAGAGCTACCAGCTTTCATAAATTCCATCTTCTGTGGCGTGAAAGAAGATGATAAATCTACAAGCTCTTCCTCTCCAGACGCACTCAGCAACTTTTTCCTTTTCACATCTATTTTTAGAAGCGTTCCTGAGTCCACGGAATACCTTTGTTCCAGTATTGGTGTATCATCATTGTTGAGTATAGGTTTCCCATCTTGATCGATTTTTTTGACCCAATTCTTTAAATCAACTCCAATTCCACCTGTAACACCAACAGTCGTTAAAAAAATTGGTGAAACACCATTCGTTCCAGCAACTATTGGAGCTGAGTTAACGAACGGTACAAAGGGGCTTGACTGCTTTCCTGTCCAAAGGGCCACATTATTAATTCCAGACATTCTTGAGGATCCCACGCCCATAGTACCTTTCTCAGCAACAAGCATAATGCGCCGATCTGGATGCTTTAGTTTAAGTTCTTCAATTTCCTTTTGCGCACGCTCAGAAATAAAACATTTTCCATGAAGCTCGCGATCTGCTCTTGAATGTGCTTGGTTGCCTGGAGATAGTAAATCCGTGGATATATCTCCCTCGCCAGCAACATATGTCACTATTTCAATTTCATCCTCTATTTCTGGTAGTTTTGTAAAAAATTCGGCTTTTGAATAACTTATTAAAATATCTTCCGCTATGGAATTGTTATCCCGATAAGCTGATATTAACCTTGTAGTATCAGCTTCATAAAGAAATACTTGAGTCTTAAGCACTTCCGCCGCTTTTTTTGAATTTACTCTTTCTGGGCTCAAAGCTAGGTCGATTAACACCTTTATCGATGGGCCGCCCTTCATATGCGATAGTAATTCAAAAGCCCTATCTACAGATATTTCGTCAATTTTATAAATATCATTAATGATTTGCTTCAAAAACTCTGCTTTTTCTTTAGCTGCTTTTGTTGTGCCGGGCAGCATATTAAAAATAAGAAAGTCGACGCATTGGTCATGATGTGTGCTATTTTTGGCTTTAACGTGAGCAATTATTTCGCGCGCTAAATCACCACTATCGATAGGCTTTGCATTCAATCCTTGCTTTTTTCTCGTTGTTATTTCTTCAAGATATTCTTCGAACAAATTCATTGTTAATGTAGCCTAATAATTTGTGATTTTATTAATTGTATACAATAGTACACTATTCGATTTCTACGTGCAAGCTTTGTTAGGGTGAGTTTTAAAAACCTTTATTCAGAAAATACCCTTTTGAAAATCGTATCTACATGTTTTGTATGATAACCAAGATCAAATTTTTCATCAATTTCATCTTTTGTTAATGCCTTTGAGACTTCTGGATCATTGATGAGCTCTGTTTTGAAGTCTTTTCCTTCTTCCCAAACTTTCATTGCGTTTCTTTGTACCAGTTTATATGCATCCTCGCGACTAAGTCCGGCTTGAGTTAAGGCAAGAAGAACACGCTGAGACATAATCAATCCCCGAAATTTATTCATATTTTTTATCATATTATCGGGGTACACCACTAATTTCTTAATCACAGACGTTAAGCGGGCTAAGGCAAAATCTAAAGTTACTGTAGCATCGGGGCCTATATTTCTTTCTACAGAACTGTGACTGATATCCCGCTCATGCCATAGAGTAACATTCTCCATTGCTGGTATAACTACCATTCTAACAAGGCGCGAAAGACCTGTCAGGTTTTCAGTTAAAACTGGGTTTCTTTTGTGTGGCATTGCTGAAGAGCCTTTTTGACCCTTTGAAAAATATTCCTCAGCTTCTAAAACCTCGGTTCGTTGCATGTGTCTAATTTCTGTTGCAATGTTTTCGATAGAGCTAGCAATAACTCCCAAAGTGGCAAAGAATGCTGCGTGCCTATCTCGTGGTATAACTTGCGTGGATATCGGTTCAGGATTGAGTTCCAACTTTTCACACACGTATTCTTCAATGAAGGGATCAATATTTGCAAATGTACCGACTGCACCAGAAATGGCGCCAGTTGCTATTTCATTTTTTGCTGTTTCTAAACGACCTTTGTTTCTTTTCATTTCTGCGTAAAATCTGGCAAAAGTAAGCCCCATAGTTGTCGGTTCGGCATGTATCCCGTGGCTTCTTCCTATTCTAACGGTCATCTTGTGCTCTTCAGCTCGCATTTTTAGTGCGCCAAGAAGATCGTCAAGATTTTGCAATAAGAGGTCGCTTGCCCGAACTAATTGAATATTTAAACAAGTATCTAGCACGTCAGAACTTGTCATTCCTTGATGCACAAAACGAGCTTCCTCATTTCCGATGTGTTCAGCTAAGTGAGTTAAGAATGCAATCACATCGTGCTTTGTTGTCGCTTCAATTTCATCAATTCGAGAAACATCAAATTCGACATCTTTGGCTTTCCATACTGCTTCTGCATTTTCAGCCGGTATTATTCCTATTTTGGCCATTGCATCGCATGCATGTGCCTCAATTTCGTACCATATTTTAAACTTCGTGCTTGGTGACCATATATCAACCATTTCGGGGCGCGAGTAACGTGGTATCATTTGCCAATCCTTTTGGAATTAGTTCCAAAATTGATGTACTCGGCTATTTACAAAACGGCAAGGGTAGGGTGCTAGTGTTTTTAAATAAACTCAAAAATTTCCCATTAAAAGTGGGTCAAATGGATATTTTGTAAGGTTTTCATATCCATTTTCCGTTATGAGAACTTGGTCTTCTAACTTGATAGAAAAATCGCCATTTTCAGGGCTAACCAATGCTTCAACACATAGTACCATTCCTGGCTCAAGTACGTATTCATATGCGCCTTCTACAAACTTATCAGGATAGGCAATTAATGGCCACTCATCGCATAATCCAACACCGTGCATTAGACATCCGTATTTACCCTTGTTAAAATTTTCATCTAGCGCATGTGATTTAAAAGTAAGATCGCGCATATGAATACCGGGACCTAAAAGTTCCATATTCGTCATTATATGTTCATGCGCGTGTTGCATGGCATAAATCATATCTGGGCGTGGGGGGCGGTCACCAATCCACCAGGTTCGGCTTATATCAACGCAAATTCCATAGGAACCAACGAGATCGGTGTCAAAGGCAACTATTTCGTTATTTTGAACTATTCGGGGGCCGCATTCTTGAAACCATGGATTAGTTCTCGGGCCAGATGCGAGTAAACGCGTTTCAATCCACTCTCCACCCCTTTTAATATTTTCAGCGTGCAAGACTGCCCAAATATCATCTTCACTCGTATTCCCTTTTGGGACTTCCGATCTGGCTTCTTTCTCCATGATAGCAACGGCATTTTCGCAGGCCTCAGAGGCGCATCGCATCGCTAAAATTTCATCTTCTCCCTTAACAGATCTACATTTTTCCGTAACTTCTTCGCCTTCCATTATCTCAAAGCCCTGTGCTTCTAAGGAACGCAGACCGTGCAGCATAATTTTGTCTACAGCGAGCCTCATGTTTGATTGCGAATGTTCTGCAATTAAAGTTCTTACTTCATTTGAAAACCTATCTGCCGCAATATCAATTTTATCTCCTCTATCAAAATAAAATAGATCTGCCCCGGACCTTTGCTCTTTAACTAAAGGATTAAACTCGCTCAAAAATGGTGAATTTTTATAATCCCAGATCACCATGTAGCCGTCGCTACAAAGTAAAACTGCTCTGAAAGGATTGTGGGTATTCCAAAGCTGCATGTTTGTACTGTCCGTAGCGTATCTAATATTTAAGGGGTCAAACAAAAGTAATCCGCCGTATCCCCTTTCTACTACGTGATCAGTTAATCTCTTCCATCTGTATTCTCGCATGCGAGGCAAATCTGGTAATACTAATCCTGATTTTTGCCACTCACTATACGCCAGTTTGGTGGGGCCAATTTCAACCCGGTCCTTATTATTTGGTGTTTTATCGCCCAAAGTTGCACCCTGGGATGGGTCTATCTTCCGATTTTCTCGAAAATGGTTATTCACTTTAGGCTCCACTATTTTCTTGAGGTTCACCTAAATTTTCGATTATGTCAGGCCTAAAACCGACTGTCTTAATTGTCGTTATTTACCTTAAAATCATTAAAAGGATGCAGGTTGATACTCCAAAAACAAATTCCTTACGACACAACATATCCAAATTTGCCTGGTACTAGACCAATTTCTCCAGATGAGTGGATTATATGTGACGACGCATTTTCCCAGCAAATGGCTTTGAGGGATAAACTCATTGAGACAAAAAAAGATAAAGTTTTAGCGATCTCTGATGAGGCACAAGAGGCGGCCGTTGAATTGTTAAAAATGACATTAGATTTTTGTGTCTCAAAGTTGGGTTATAAAAAAAATGTTAATAAGATAATCAGGCCTGATAAGGTTTCTGTTGAAATTGATTTAAATGAGCCCATGACTGTTCTTGGGCGACTTGTTCAGAATGATTTTTGTATTTTGCAAAAGAAAGACAACGAACACGTGCTGACTGCAGCAGCTCTTTGTTTTCCTGCTAGTTGGTCGTTGGAGGAAAAATTTCTTAAGCCACTTATTGATATACATATTCCAGTGAAAGCATATGATGATAATATCGCCAAAAGAGTTCAACGACTATTTGATGGTCTGCAAATAAACCGTCCAGTCTGGCGGTTTAACGCCCTTTATTACGAAGATCCAAATCTTTTTCAACCAAGAAGTGTAAATCAGCCTCGAAGAAAACCCGCACCGAATAAAGTTAAATATTTCCGATCTGAAAGACAAACTATAATTAAGTTGCCCGAAAGTGGAGCAATTATTTTTGGCATTCACAC
>Ga0208277_1001843_pt1 | contig 12258 bp, 15 predicted proteins | sample ETNtaG_5_FD_185782 | JGI IMG/M metagenome (GOLD analysis project Ga0208277, IMG submission 185782) | Marine microbial and viral communities from oxygen minimum zone, Eastern Pacific Ocean - ETNP201406SV205 (SPAdes) (version 2) | ecosystem: Environmental > Aquatic > Marine > Oceanic ...
TGTCGATGACGTGACCACCAATTAAGAGGCTGGCACTTTTAATTAAAGATGTCCAATCCGGCGAATCCTTAGCTTCGCCGTTTTGTGAGATACATAAATATACATATCCCAATAAATCACCCGTTTTATCGAAACGGATTTTGGATGAAGATCCACTATTCACTGCCCCCTGTATGGTTTGTTCTTCGAGCGACTGTGAAAAGTTTGAATGTCTCTTGTAAGAAGATACGAAATAAGAGACTTCTGGGTTGCCTGTGATTTGTTCGTTTTGTGAACCCACAGCGGTCAATTGTACAATTCCAGAAGACATGTTATAATAACTAAAGTTTATTTTTTGACTAGAAGGGTTTCATATTTCTTTTCATACACGTAAATCTCATAACGAATACGGCATCCTGGACACTCGCCGGTGTACCATTTTGTTTATCGATATCAAAAGTTAAGCGATCGAGCTTGAGAATGGGTGTAATAAATTGTTGTTCGATGTCGTAATCATCTCGGAAAAAAACAGCCTTTTGACCATTGGAACCACCGTGTAATTGATGCTGACACATGATAGTACCGAACACACTTTCGATGTTGGAACTTGCGACAGCGAGGTCCGCCTTTGCCGTTTGGCTGAATGTGTTTCTGAGCTCATTTATCGTGATGTGTACACATCGTTGGGCATCACCATTCGTATTGAGGGAGGCCGCCATTAATTTAGCTTCTACCACATTTTCGAGGGGCTTGGGTAAAAATGCCACAAAGTCGGTGTTTGTGGCATGGCTTAAATTATCCACAACCACCGTATGAGTTTCATATTCCGTATCGGGCAGTGTCATTGTCCTGTTATTATTATACACTTAGATTAAAAGCCCACCGATTCCATCCACGATTTCATATGTGGAACTATCCTCGACTGACTTTTGGTCACCACACACACCACCTGGTGTCAAGGTATCTCTGTTACCTCCTCGTCGGGTGTAGTATGCTGATTTTTCACCGGGACCGGGAATGCATGCAATATCATCTTCGAGGGCGTTTATCGTTTTGTCGCCGGCCGGCTTAACGACGATCGGTCTCGGCGAATAAGAATCTCTTTTTCGATTTGTAATATACAAGACTATCATCAATGATACTAATCCAACAATGACCGCAATTCTAACTCGCTCTGGGGTATCCATATATAATGACTTGATATTATATTTTATCATAAAGTGCGTTAAAGATAATTTAATACTTTCAAGTTAAAGAGTAGATGGACGAAGAGATAACACTCGATCGTGGAAATGCTACTGTAATGAAATTGGATGATGATGAACAGGCCATCATGGACGAGATTCAGATTTCGGCTCCTAGAATTCAAAAACCCAAGAGACCACAAAATTTCAGACAACCGGGGAAAGCTCCTTCCTCGGCTCACCAGGAAGCGCTCGACGCTTTTGCCAATCCAAATAAACAAACCGAGATGCCACGAGCACAAGAAGAAGAGATTGATTATGGTGAAGATCCTATATTCATGGGAGATGATGACGCATACGGAGGAGGGGGAGGGGGCGGTGACTACGGTGGCCAGGAACAGGAAGAGCGTCCCTCTCCGAATTTTGCGACCGTAGATGACGAGAAGGCCGATCTCATGAACAAGATTGCTAGATTAGAGAAAAAGGGATTTTCGGTAAATAAACGTCTCACGGCGTATTCGCCCGTAGATGAACTCCGTGCCGAGGTGAAGCGGGTAATGTATTCTATTGAGGTGGATCAATCGGTTCGCTTTTCCAAGCGTATGTTGATTGCGTGTGTCACAGGTCTCGAATTCCTTAACAAACGATACAATCCGTTCGATCTTCAACTCGAAGGTTGGAGCGAATCAGTGATGGAAAACCAGGACGATTATGATACCGTTTTCGAGGAATTGTACGTTAAGTATCGAACGAAGATGCACGTCGCTCCGGAAGTCAAGCTGATACTCATGCTTGGTGGATCCGCCATGATGTTCCACTTGACTTCTACAATGATGAAATCCTTACCAAATATGGGCGATGTTTTGAAACAAAATCCAGAGATGATGAAAAACATGATGCAAGCGGCACAGAATATGGGGAAGGCACAAACATCGGCGCCCCCGGCTACACAAAGTCCTGAGATTAACGATACCTCATCGGGTGGTCAATACGAAATGCAGGGACCGGGCATCGATCTCGGAAGCCTGATGAGTGGTATGGTTGGTCCGCCGTTACCGGTTAATACCAGTCCCATGGAAGCCGCGAATGAGACCGCCACGACGACCAAGATTCCTGTCGCGGAAGATGATATCTCCGATATCGTCTCCATCTCAGGAGAATCGACGGGCGGTGAAGTCAAGGAAGTTGCTGTTTCGGCACCGACCAAGAAGCGAGTTCGAAGAAAAAAGAAAACCGAAATTAATCTCTAAACCTAAAGTATGATAGGGTACGCTTTCATTGAGGAAGAGGAACCATCGACACCAGAACAAGTCGAACAAGTGTCTAAACCTGTCAACCAATCTGACCCAAAAGGTTTAGAAGATACCGAGTGTAATCATTTGGTACTATTCTTTATTTTAGGAGTTGCGTTGTTAGCTGCAACAGATAGGTTGCACTAAGCACTACTTAAAATAAGATGTTAAATTTTCCATGTTTGGAGTGTTATTTAATTCGCAAATAAAACTCCTGCCATACCCTTATCTATACGTAAAATATTATAATTTACGGCATAAATTATTAGTTCTTCCGTCGCCGCGCGCTCGTAACCCTTTGTCACGTTCCTCAATATGATTTTTGCGTTATCGAGCCGACTGAAATTGCATGTCCCCGTTGGTTTATAACTGGATGCGTCTAGACAGAAGTGATAGGCGAAATACCTGGTATAAAATGGACAATCTTTATCTTCGTCATATTGGATAATTCCAAATTTTGTATGATTATAATTCTGAACGATATGGAAATATAACGGACTCATATTCTCTAACAGCGGAGTTCCGTTTATTTGAATATCGGCAGTTTTAAATGACAAATAGTCCTTTTCAACGACGGCCTGTTTTGTCGTAAAACCGAAAAACAACGATTTTACGGGATGATTGAACTGTGAGATATCGATGTCATTATAGCCATTTGTGGCTGTTACATAATTTGTAGAGGTTGTATTTGCTATCTCGTATTCGGCCAATTTCTGATCGACTAATAAGTGTTGGTCGTGTAGCGCTTGGGCATCTGGTGGGTCGGCGGTTTGTAACGCTTGTAATAATGTATTGGCTTCGTTGTATTCATTTTGTGCTTCTGTTGCTTTTTCCTTGTAATAGTCGGTATCATCACAATCGAGTGTCTTTTTAATTTGTTGACACTGGGTGATAATAATGTCCATTTTCTTGTTCGTGAAACGTTTTCTTTCCTCGGCGTCGAGATAAACATAGTTGCCGTAGCACCTAATATTTTGAGCACTTGCTCCCGGGGCAAAGTCTATTTTGATCTCAACTTGGTGAAATTGTAATGCCACGAGGGGAATGAATGATTGATTATCACCGAAAAAGTAATGAAGCGATAAAAAGTTAGGATTTGTTGTCGAACATCTATTGTTAATTTCCTGTGATTTTGTGTAGGTATCTGCGAGGTAGTTTTGCCATATGTCACTACTATAGTCAAAATCATATGAATCAACCTTCTGGCCTCCTATGTAAAGGGAAAACTTAGCCCCGAAGAACGAATTCAATAGATCCACCCCTTCGAACCACACTGCGTTTAACAAATCTCCATAAACTGGTATTATAATAGAAACGTCTTCAGTAGATATCTCTTTTATAAGCTTTGGGGCTTGTGAAAAATTGGTATGTCGTTGATATTTTAAGTTAAAAAAACTCATACCTTCTGAAGTTGTTAAATACACATCTTGTGCACCTTTGCTTACTAACTCAACCAGAGCACCGGACATCGGTATATATTTATAATGCACATTATAAAAACAGACACTTTCCCTGAGTGAATGTGGAGGACGTTTCCGCATCATTGGGTTTATTTAGATTTGTGGGCAAATTGAACCCTCCCTGTCTATACACTTTTAATCGTTTGAAGTACATGGCACTCAGAATCGACCAAGTATCATGAATATCATAAATATGGGGATTGTTTTTCTTCCCTGCTGTCTCTCTCATTATTCTGCCTATACTTTGTGTAATATCAGATTTTGGTGTTGCCAATATGACTGTATCGAGTGTTGGTATATCTAAACCTTCATGTGCTTGGCTGAATGTGGCGAATATAATCTTCTTTTTGCTGGATTCCTGAAGGTCCTTTTCCTTCATGCCTCCCATGTAAAGTCCCGAATTTTTAGGAAAGCACTGATGTAACATCTGACAATGGAGTCGTCTCTCACTGAGAACCAACAACTGTCTCGTACCGGATGATGCCTTTTTAATGAGTTCAACTAACATGACGTTCCTTTCTCGGTCTTCGGTTAGGTTTGTTACCATCGTGGGAAGGGACAATTTACCAAAGCGGGTACATGGTGGAGGATTTTCATAATACGGCGATTTATATATAATCGGGAATACATCCACTTGATCTTGATTTTTCCTCTCTATGGAAACGATAGTCGGACCCATGAACCAATTCAAAACCTTCGTGAGACCATCCTTTCGATTTGGAGTGGCGGAAAGTCCGAAAATGTGCTTGGGGCACAGTTTGAATAACGATTGTGAAAAGGTTCTGGCACATATATGATGAGCTTCATCTACTATCAATGTACCGATACTCTCAAAGTCTTTAAAACTATATTCTCTTTGTGTCAGGGATTGTAACATAGCGATGACGAAATCGTATCCTTCTACTTGTATCTTATCTTGTTGTACTATGCCCACCGATGAACCCGGACAAAATTGATGTATTCTTTCTCTCCACTGATCCGCCAGAAACTGCTTATGAACTATGATCATTGTTCTGTATCCCAATTTACTCGCAATAGCTAACGAAACGGTGGTCTTGCCATACCCACAGGGAAGGGAGATGATACCTGAGCCTCTTTCAACAGCCCTATTACAGCTCTCAACCTGATGGGTTTCATTTCGAAGTTTTCCGCTAAAAACGATAGAAGCCCTGGTCGGTTTCGGTCGTCTGTCTTCTTCGGGAGCTCCCAGTTTATCAGTTCCGTAGAATCTGGGAACGCACACTCCATTCTTAGCTGGTTTAAAAACTTTAAAAGGTGGTGGGGGGAATCCGTATTCATTGTTACACAAAGGTCTTACTGTTAATTCCTTTTTTATTTCCTGGAGTCGATCGCTGGTAATATAACCAGTTCGCGTTAAAATCCCCATCGCGTTATTAGTTTAAAGAATAAAAACTTTATATAATATATTATAGTACAATGCCGATTCTTAACGTCGAAGAGAATATCAAGAAAATCAGTGAATCCATCGCCGTCGCGACACAGGAGATCCTTCGCATGGAAGGTGCCTTGCGAGTTTTCCAAGGATTTAAGGAAGGTGGTCTCGAGGAAGTCGAAATTCCGAATGTTCCGGAAGGTGCCGCCCCGGTTGATGAATCGACGCCGACCATTCCCGAAGAACCGGAAACCGAAGAAGAAGTTACTGAAACGAATTAATTGAATCCGCCACCCAAGAATATCCCGAATGATTTCCAACATTCCACACCCCCTTAAATGATATATCAACTTCTATTTCATCATTCGTTACAAGAGATTGTACAGGTTTTGAACCTATAACCTTACACATGACCCTCCTATAACGAAATGGTATCTTTATGGTTAAAATCTTCCCATCTAGGGGATTGTCTACGATAGAATTATTCAATCTATGGATATTTTTGTCATGCATACGTTGAATAATTTCGGACGTGGTTCTAGACAATAGAATTCTCATGTACTTTTTGTCGTTATGTTCATACATCGGTTGATGAACGTGACACAAGAACTTCATTGTTTTCTATTCTTACGTATTCCGTAAGCTATAAGTATTATTAATGTGAAAAGTAAGACATGTGACAATTTTAACGGTCTGAGCGCTTTACGCGTCCCAAATGTTTGGTGACAAAATGTTCTTCCCACTTCTGTTCCACCTTCTATACTAGAGTATGGAGTATCTCTCGGGGACATTAATCCACACATCGCAACCTTTTTACATTTCCCAAAATATGGAACTTGTCCATGAACGCTCAAAACACCCGACGATTGATTGATTCTCCACTTTTCACCAGTCCATGTGGATCCCCAACTGAATCGCATATTTTTAGGTTTAGGGACGCCAACCTTTTTGAGTTGCTTCCATACTTCCTTTAAAAATGTATCCGGGTCTGTTTTTAATATTTCCTCGGTGAGCGTTACCATTGTACAAGATATAGTTTTACCGTCGGCTAACACTACCGGGTAGAGTTTCCACGGAGTATGCATCGAGATATATAAATCATCTTCTATCTTTATGGGTTGATCGTAATCCAGTAACACATTTATGGCACCATACGCACTTTCGCTAATTTGTTTTACCGCCGTAGTTCCCCAATTATCTCCTATTAACTTGAGAGCGGGTTCGTGATCTATACACATGACCAACATACCATCAGATATTTCCGTGCCGTCACTAAACGCCCCTGTGTATGAATCGTCACCATATTCAACTGTTTCGAGTGTTTTGTTAAATTCAAATTTCGCACCCTTTTCTATTAATGCTTTTTTCATAGCTTGACCCATAACTAAACCAGATACACGTTGTGTGTATTGTTGGGAAAGACTCACATGATCAAAACTACCCATGAGGCCAAAAACCGACATCGTATCCCATCCAACGCCATCAATTTGATGTGTCATCGCACGAAGAACACTCTTTCCAGATTTAGACATGCGATTTTTTGTGGCGTCCTCGAGAGATATCTTCTTATATCTACTCGGATTGATCATGGCCTTGAGATAGAGATCTCCGAGAGTCACGTAATCTTTCAAATGCATATTCTGTACGATAAATGAATAATCGTAATAATTTCGAACGAATAACGTGTCCCAATTTATACCCATCTCCTTGAGAGAGCTTTTAAAATTAACATACGAACCAAATGCTAATTTATGAGAATGCAAATCCCTGTACTCCGTACTCGGTTCCCACCACGAACCACCCGCATCTGCCTTCTTGTCATAAATTACCACTTCGTGTTTTGTAAAGTTGAGAAGTTCCCACGCAACCGACATACCGGACGGACCGGATCCTATCACATGAACTCTCATTCTAATGTATAACTATATTTTTTTAGATGAACCCGGTCTTCTTGCGCTCTTCTGGGGTCTTAAAAGTATACAAGATACTTAAGAATATTAAGACCGAAACCAACGCAACTTCGATGTCCTGACTGGCGGTGAGCGCAATCATCATGAGGGAGACGAAACGGAACGTTTGGCTGTCAAATAATTTTTGGACGTTCTTGGGAATGGTGATCGCGTTACCTGAGAAAAGACCTTGGTAAAGCACCAACAGAGTGAAAACCAACGGAATTCTGAGACCACGTTCAAGTGGCTTGGAAACTGGACCGAGGAAGTTCTTGGGGATAATCATTTTACTATGTGTAAATATTTTTATTTTAAATAAAAACCTATTGATACTATAGGTATGGTTATACAATCGGGTAGTTTGAAAATTCCCTCCCTGCCAGTTTTACCACGAAAACCGTCAAAACAGAAAATAAAGACCTGGAAATTTGCCGGTAGATACTTGTGGAAATCTAAAACAGTTAAAGATCAGGGAGAACTGGGTAGATGGACGTGTAATGAGCTTATTAAGCTGGGGCCCACATTTGTAAAATTGGGTCAGATTGCCAGTTCTCGCGGTGATCTATTTCAACCGACATTCACACGGGAATTGGAATCCTTACAGGACGCAGTTCCGACTATGTCGGTAGAAGGATTAGTAGATATGAGTGATTTTGAAGATTTTGATTTAAAACCATATAAATCGGCGAGTATAGGTCAGGTACACAAAGCCAAGTTAAAAAACGGAAAAGATGTAGTTGTTAAGATTAAAAGACCTAACATATACGAAATACTCAAAACAGATACAGATAATGTATTAGAAATTGTTAGGTTTTTTGAGTGGGTCGGCATAGATACCGGAACGGGTACTGGCATTGCTTTAGAAGAGTCTGTAAATTATTTATTAGGAGAGGCGGATTATATACAAGAGATAGATAACGCTATAACATTTAGAAAGGGAATGAAAGGTGTATCTTGGATTAAAGTTCCTAAAGTGTATAAAAAGTTGTCAAACCAAGACAGAATTGTAATGGAGTATGTAGAATCAACTAAAGTAACTGAACTGACGAATAAGAAGATCAATAAAAAGAAGGTATGTGAAGCCATAATAAATTCATACCTGATTCAAACCATGGATAAGGGATTCTTTCATGGGGATCCCCATCCCGGAAATTTGGGTATTTCCGAAAAGACTGGGAAGTTAGTCTTTTACGATTTTGGACTCTTAATAAACATATCCGAGCGACTTCGCGAAGGATTTACGAATATACTCATACACATAATAAATAAGGATACCACAGCCATAGTAAATGAATTAGTCGAGATGGGTGTAATCGTCCCCACATCTTCTGAATTATCAGATATTGCGTCGTTTTTCCGTTCTATACTAAATTATCTCGAAACTTTGGATGGTGGCGTGATCGTAAATGATGATTTTGCCTCTCAACTAGCGGAAGAAAAGCCATTTACTGTTCCATCTAGTTTTATATACTTAGCTAAAAGTTTTGGTATAATAGAAGGTATATGTAAAGAATTGGATCCCGATTTCAATTATTTTACGTATCTTGAACCAATGATACAGTCAGAAATAGAGGATGCGTTATCTCTAGGTGAAATGATTACATCTACCACGGAAATGCCAAGTAGAGTGAGAGATATAAGTACGGCCGTGTTAGGATTAGAAAAATCACGAGCACAGATGAAGCGCATGATGAATAAAACGGGCAGAGAGGTTAGATTTGCGCAATATAGTATATTAGTGTCAATTCTTGCCGCACAAACTGAACACACCCCACTGACGATCTTGTGCGTGGCCACGTCTATATGGCTTACTATGTCGTCACAAAAGTGATATTATTTTTACATATTGGAAAACAACATGGGAAAATAATGACGGTTTAATTTACTTTTCAAAGACATCTATGGTTTCAACAGCCTTAGATTTCTTTGTTTTCGGTTTAGATTTAGATTTTTCGGTTTGGAAGAACTTCTTGTGGTCTTCAAATATTTGTTTAGACCGACGCTGTTCTTCCCGCGCGACTTCTCGCATCTTCTCTTGGATATTAGTGATATTTGTTTGTTTTTTCATTTTTTCACCAAACTTCTTAAACCTCTTTTGAGTAGAGCCCAAAGTTCCACCCGCCGACGACGCAACAATTGACAACATTTTGTAGGTTAACTTGTGGCAACATTATTTTTATTCTCGGGCGACTCTAGGTTTAATTTTTTCAACTTTTCTTCAAATTCTCGGCGTTCTCCGGGTGAAGTTATCGTACATCCTGTTCGGATGGCTTCGACTTCTGGGCCCGTGAGTTGAATGGCATTGACCCTGAAATCCATAAATGCTTCCATCGTTATGGGTACAAGGTCTTTCACTAGGTCATAAATAGCATTGGCATATTCACGAATTTCCTGCTGAGCACCCTGTTCCATCCTGAGTTGAAGGTAATGTAATAAATTATGAAGATTGATCTTCCAATAGAATTCGGTATATGTAGATTGGGGTAAGTTTCCTCTAGATTGTTCCCTACAACATCCAGATTCTAGAAGTTCTTCATATACGTCAAATGAATTTCCCAAGTGTTTATTCACTTTTTGGGTGAGTTCTTCCGGTACATCAACCTCCCCTTCTGATCCCTGTCTATTTACTACCGATTGCGCTCTCATAACGTCCGGTTCGTAGTAGTCCCGAGGAACAACGGAGTACCTCGCAGATAATTCATTTATACTGGCAGTTCTGTGTCGCATGTGTTGTCGTGCGATGTAGATCGGCATTTTGATATGAAATTTGAAATCGACCATCTCGAAGGGAGTTGTGTGCCAGTGTCTAAGGAGATATCGAATAAGTCCTCGGTTTCCTCGAGATGTCTTTGTTCCATCTCCATAAGAGACGCGTGCCGCTTGAACGATCGAGGTATCCAAATCTTCCCGAGGCATGTGGTCAACGAGGCGTACAAATCCCCAATCCAAGACTTTTCTGAAGTTTTCATCGTCTTGCATATTTTCTATATTTTCTACATGATTTAAATCTTTAATGTTGTATAAAGATTTCATACCAGTTTGTATTAATAATGTCGGAAACTTGGATCACTCGTCCAGGTTTCGCGCGAGCATATCGTAGATCTTCGTGGAATAATGGGAGGTTCAAACATCCACGAACAAAACGGATTCCCAAATACAAGATCACGATAGAATCACCCGAGGGTATTGAATCGTTTGATATTGACGGTGGGGCGCCGATCCTAGATAATCTCGAGGATCAGGGGTTCGATGTTCCGTATTTGTGCAGAGTTGGTATGTGTGGAACATGTGTATCAAAAATGGAACACGGGAGAATTGAACAGAGAAAGTCGGGTATTTTGAGTAAATCGGAGCGTCTCGAGGGTTACATGCTTCCGTGCATTTCTCACGCAACCGGTGATTGCTTGATTAAGACACACGATGTCGGCAAATTTTCATTTAATAGTGGTGAATACGATTTCATCACATATCCCTCTCCTCCGGATGATTCGGATTCTTATTAAGATTTTATTCCATGTCCCGTTTTAGTTCATCTATATTTTTATAATATCTATTCAGATCTTTCATAAATCTTTTATTTTTTTCTAGTACCTCTACATCCAATTTATTTTTTAGTATGTAAGCTAAATTTGATTTAGAATATTTGGAATTCTTTTGGTTTTCGTTTGGTTTTCTCGGGATAACTTTTGTTACCTTTTTCTTCTTCGACGTACTCGTAGGTTCGACTCTATTTACAAAACTCAATGCTTGCATGATCGTGTCGGCCAAATCATCCTTTTTCTTCGAATTATCAAAAATTTCTACCCAGTGTTTATTTACGTCATCTCGCGTTATAAAAGCCCGGCATCGTTCGATCGATACTTTCTTGCGTCGAAGATATTGGGCTCTCCCGGGACCGGCAACGTCTGGTATTTTATGACGAGCATCGTATATTATAGTCTCGGCGGTAGGATGTTTAATGATGAAATATGCGTGTAAAAAATGCATGACCGAGACCATCTTCTTATTCCGATCCGGCTGTTTTTCTATTAGTACTATTTTGGGTTCGAGAACCCATGGTCTTTCGTCTAGATGTTTTCTTAAAGAAACATAGACACCATCTGAATGTTGTGGTGGGATACCGGATACGTCCCATTTAACAATTAAGTTTGATGTTTCATTAAGCATACACATAGCTAAATTTCTAATCCCGACATCAATGGAGAGAATCATTACATAAATATGTCTTTATCTCTTTAATATACGGCGGGAGGGGGTGCGCGAGGTTGGCCTTTAGGCATGAACTTCATAACGACACTCAATATAATGAGGAAGAATATGATCATGAATGGCATTTTAAGTTTTTTCAATATGGGCCCGAGTACTTTACCCGCAACATTTAAACCAGCTTTTGCGGTTCTACCCGCGACATTTGCTGCCGAAGTGACCGCCTTTTTCGCCATATTTCCGACCTTACCGAGATCCAGTTTCGTGATTTCTTCACATTTCGATATACAATGGGATTCACACCTACCTCCACCGATATCCTTGGAACACACGGGCTGGTCGTCGACGGCACCGGCCGCCTTCACTTCTTCGAGTGTTTTGTATTGGAGTTCTGTCGATTTTATCTTCTTTTGGTCAAAGGCGTCCCAGTTTTTGGGGAGGCATATACTCGCACACTCCTTGACCTTTTTGTCTCTCTCTTTGTATTTCTTATCTAAGAACAAAGCGCCCCCGCCTATAGCCCCCGCGATTGCTGCGTATTTGAGAAGTTTTTTGTTCCTTTTGGCGAATTTTTACCTTTTGAAAAATTACTAAAAGGTATTGGTCTAAAAACAATTACTAATGACTACCAATCATATTCGAAAGGTAAAGAAAGAAACATAATTAATCTGAATTATAATAATTTATCAGTGAAAATATTGCCTCTCATTTGTTATGAGATAATTTATTCTGGTAAAATTTTTACAAACAGTAACTTTGATTATATTGTAAATATTTCCGAAGATGGCTGGTTTG
>Ga0208277_1001845_pt1 | contig 12239 bp, 11 predicted proteins | sample ETNtaG_5_FD_185782 | JGI IMG/M metagenome (GOLD analysis project Ga0208277, IMG submission 185782) | Marine microbial and viral communities from oxygen minimum zone, Eastern Pacific Ocean - ETNP201406SV205 (SPAdes) (version 2) | ecosystem: Environmental > Aquatic > Marine > Oceanic ...
AACAGATAAATGATGGTTTAATTGTGCTTCAGCATTTTTAAACCAAGCAAGTGTAGGTCTGAATTTAGGCTGTAAATGTAACCAACCAGCGAATAAAACCCAACAAGCTAAAATACTCATAAATATTGAAGCTTGAAAAAGTTGTTCGTTAGTTCTCATTCCAATTGTGTACCACCAATGATACAAGCCAGAATAAGCGATATTAACTGGACCATTAGCTCCAGCTTGTGTCATTGCTTCTGTTATGCCTGTTCCGAAATGAGGATCCCAAATAGCATGAGCTATAGGACGAACATGAGTTGGATCAAGAACAAATTGCTCAAAATTACCCTGCCAAGCAATATGGAACAGATTACCAGCTACCCATAGAGCAATAATTGCTAGATGTCCAAAATGAGTTGAGAATATCTTCTGATAAAGTTTCTCTTCGGTCATCCCATCATGACTTTCAAAGTCATGAGCAGTAGCTATTCCGTACCAAATTCGGCGGGTTGTAGGGTCCTGAGCTAGACCCTGGTTAAATGATGGAAATTTAGTTGCCATTGAATTAAAAAGGTGAAGTTCAGGTTATTTAGCCAAGGCCAAACAGACGTGCATGGAAGAAAGCCCAAGTAGTTGCTATCCCTCCCAGTAGGAAGTGGGCTACACCAACCGCTCTACCTTGAGTAATTGATAGAGCTCTAGGCTGAATAGTTGGAGCAAGTTTGAGCTTGTTATGTGCCCATAATATTGATTCAAATAATTCTTGCCAATAGCCTCTTCCACTGAATAGGAACATCAAACTAAATGCCCATACGAAGTGAGCTGCTAAGAACATCAAACCATACATACTAATAGCTTCACCGTAACTTGTTAGTACCTGAGATGACTGAGCCCATAGGAAGTCTCTTAACCAGCCATTAATTGTGATAGCACTTTGAGAGAAGTTGCCTCCTGTAAGTCCCCAAACATCACTTTGCATTTTCCAAGAGAAGTGGAAGATAACAATTGATATACAGTTATACATCCAGAAAAGAGCCAAGAATACATGGTCCCAAGATGAAACCTGACAAGTACCTCCTCTTCCTGGACCATCACAAGGGAATCTAAATCCAAGAGAAGCTTTATCAGGGATTAGCCTGGAACTTCTTGCATAAAGTACACCTTTAAGAAGAATCAATAAAGTTACATGTATTTGGAAAGCATGAATGTGATGGATCATCAAATCAGCAGTTCCAAGTTGAATTGGAGCTATTGCGACTTTCCCACCTACTTCAACTACATTACCGTTAAAAACTTCACTTAAAACTTTATGAGGTAATCCCTCTGGAGTACCAGCTAAAATTGAGGTTCCTACAGCAGAAGCCTGAATACTTTGAATCCATTGAGCAAAAATTGGCTGTAATTGGATTGCATTATCACTAAACATATCCTGAGGTCTACCTAAAGCTCTCATCGTATCGTTGTGAATATAAAGTCCAAAACTATGGAAACCTAACCACATACAAACCCAATTAAGATGACTTATTAATGCATCTCTAGCCTTTAAAATTCTGTCTAAAACATTATCTATATGCTTAGCAGGATCATAATCTCTTACCATCGCTATGCCAGCATGTGCTCCAGCTCCAACTATAAATAGAGCTCCTATCCACATATGATGCGTAAATAAACCAAGGACAGTCATATAATCTGTCGCTAAATATGGATATGGAGGCAGCGCATACATATGATGAGCAATCAAGATACTAAGAGAACCTAGACATGCAAGGTTAACAGATAGCTGTGCGTGTCTACTTTCAGCCATAAACTCAAACAGACCTTGATGACCTTTTGGCGCAGGGAATAATATTGGATCTCCTTGATGAGCTTCTAATATTTCTTTCATACTGGAACCAATACCATAGTTAGTTCTATATAAATGGCCACCAATTATTGCAATTACTCCGAAAGCTAAATGATGATGAGAAATATCAGTCATCCATAAACTTCCTGTGACAGGATTAACACCACCGTTAAAGGTTAAGAAGTCTGAAAAAGCAAACCAATTTAGACTAAAGAAATTACCTATTCCACTAGCAAGTCCAGGGAAAATCTGTGAGATTATCTGAGGATCGCATAATTGATGCGGCATAGGCATGTCAGCAATAGTTGCTATCTTTTGTCCATTTATCACTAAAGGTGAGCCTGCATCTATTGCATCAAGAAGTGCAGCAGTTGGCGCACCTATATGAATACAATGTCCAGCCCAAGCTATTGATCCAAGGCCAACCAAACCAGCAATATGGTGATTAAGCATAGATTCAATATTTTGGAACCAATCCAACTTTGGAGCGGCCTTATGATAATGGTATATTCCTGCATGCAGCATAAGAGCAGCCATTATTACTGCTCCAATAGCTAGAGCCATTAACTCACTTTCGTTAGTAATACCCCAAGCTCTCCACATATGGAAAATTCCGGAGCTTATTTGTATACCGTTGTAATCTGCACCAAGATTACCGTTTAGCATCTCTTGGCCAACGACTGCCCAAACTTGCTGAGCTCCTGGTTTGACATTGGTAGGATCTGCTAACCAACCTGAATAATTAGAAAATCTTGCTCCATGGAAGAATGCTGCACTCATCCATATAAAAATGATTGCAAGATGTCCAAAGTGAGCTGAGAAGATTTTTCTAGTTGCTTCTTCAGTGTCTCCTGTATGCACATCGAAATCGTGTGCATCTGCATGCAAATTCCAAATCCAAGTAGTTGTTTTTGGTCCTTTTGATAATTTGGTTGACCAGAAACCTGGTTTATCAAATTTTGCAAAATCAATAGGTCTTGCATCAGCCTTTACTGGCTCTTGCAAAACCTTGTTGCTGTTTTCTCCACTTTCTGGTGGGCTGATGGTCATCTAGCACCTCGAAAATAATTGACCCTAAAGAAGATTGATTGAATCTTGAACTTATCTTTAATGATAATTCTCAAGAAAACGAAACAATCAAAACTTTAGATATTCGTTTCAAAAATAATAAGCCAAAGATTCTTTGGTTATGCATTAACGTAACAAATGTTCTAATGATTGTTACTATATGAATAATTTGTAAACTTCTAAAATATAACTAACTTCTAGGCATAATTACTCAAAGCATGCACAGGTTTCTTAAGGTTTCTTAAGGTTTCTTTTATATTTGATGTATAAGTTTTATTGAATACAGTGAGAGTATATAATTCCAACATAAGAAAAAGATTTTAAATTTGAAAGGCATTGCTATAGGTTTATCTGATACGTCCAAAGAAATCTTAAAAAGGCTAAAGAAAACCGAATTTATTAATGAAATTTATATTGCTAGCTCATATAAGAGAACAAGAGGTGATGCTGAAATACCACTTAAAAAACCTAAAGTTCTCCTAAAAGATAATTGGGGAAAATTAGATTTAATAATTTTCATAGGATCAATTGGTGCCTCAATTAGATTAATAAATTCTTTTTTAACAACAAAAGATAAAGACCCTGGGGTAATTGTCATGGATAAAAAAGGATCTAGAATCGTACCTATTATCGGATCACATCAATCCAATACGCAAAATATTGCATTTCAGATTTCTAGTTTATTTGGTGGGACAGTAATCGAGACAAATAATTCAAATGATCAAAACTACTTAAGTCTTGATTCATTTGGGCATCAATGGGGTTGGAAAAGGTCTGGCGAAACAAAAGATTGGTCAAAGTTAGTAATAAAACAATCAAAAAATAAAAAAATCTTTTGTAAGCAATTTTCAGGCAATAAGTTATGGACAAGTTCAAATCCAGATGGAATTATTACTCAACTATCACAAGATGAGCCTGAAAAACTTAACTCAACATTTCATGTGAGTATCTTTAATAATTATGCAAACTCGTGGCACCCTCCTATTTTATGGATTGGAATTGGTTGTGAAAGAAACACTAGTAAAGAATTAATAGAAGAATCTTTAAATCATTTATTAGAGTCTAATAACTTATCAAGACTATCAATTGCTGGATTTGCAACAGTTGATTTAAAAAAGGATGAAAAAGGAATCATAGAAATCGCTAAAGAGCAAAACTTGCCTATAAAGTTTTTCTCTATAGAGAATCTATCGAAAATCAATGTCCCTAATCCGTCAAATATAGTCCTAAATGAAATAGGAACACCCTCAGTAGCTGAAGCGGCATGCTTACTAGCTGCAGGAGAAGATTCAAAGTTATTAAAGGAAAAAAGAATTTATAAAAATATAAACTTTTCAAGCACTGAGAATGGTGCAGTCACTTTTGCAATAGCAGAATCTAAGAATCAATACTATCCATCAAATGGAGAAATTCACGTTGTAGGAAGTGGACCTGGAGATATTTCGTTCCTAACAAATAATTCCAAGAAAGCTTTATCAAAATGTTCAGTTTGGATCGGATACAAAATGTATTTAGATTTAATTAAACCATTAAAAAGGAAAGATCAGGTTTTAATTGAGAGTAATCTTACTGAGGAAAAGCAGAGATGTGAAAAAGCAATAAAACTTGCTGAAGAAGGAATAAAAGTAGCTTTAATTTCTTCTGGCGAATCTGGATTTTATGGCATGGCTGGTCTCACTTTAGAATTGATCCAGAAAATTAAAAAAGAATATCGACCTTATTATGAAATCCATCCAGGCATAAGTAGTGTGCAATTAGCCGCCGCGCTTGGAGGCGCTCCATTGATGAATGATTTTTGTTCCATAAGTCTGAGTGATAAGTTAACACCTTGGGAATTAATAAAAAAAAGAATTCAAGGAGCTCTTTTGGGAGATTTCGTTATAGCCATTTTTAATCCTCAATCAATTGCACGAAATTGGCAATTAAAAAGTGCAATAAAGTTGTGTTTAAAATTTAGATCTAAAAATACTCCAGTTTTAATAGCGAGGCAAGTAGGACGTGAAAATCAATCCAAAAAATTTTTTACTTTAAATAGTATCCCTTTCCAAGAGGTTGATATGTTATCAATAATTATTATTGGAAATTCTCAAACCACTTTAGTAGATGAAATATTTCTCACTCCAAGAGGATATCTATAAAAATCACAATCAAAAATCCTTTAATACCCAAGAATAATTTTTCTTTGCTTTTTTTGTAATGAAATACTACCATTTTAAAAGTATGACTGAAAAAATCATTGAAAAACATTGGTTTAATTTTATTTGATATAGACGGTGTAATACGTAGCGTAGAAAATAGTTACAGACTTTCACTGAGAAAAACAGTTTACAAATTTTCAGGCTGGGAGCCCAGCTATATAGATATAGACAACGCAAAAAATGAAGGGATTTGGAACAACGATTGGGATTTAAGTTTGGAACTGATCAAAAGACATATTAAAAGCAAAAATTTAAATCTTCAGATACCTCATAGAAAAGATATAGTAAAGTGTTTCGCAGGTTTTTACTTTGGCGAAAGTAATACTAAAGATAGTTTGGAATGGTCAGGATTCATTAATAATGAGGAGTTATTAGTTGATAAAGCATTCTTTAATATATTGGACAAAAAAGGAATAATTTGGGGATTTGTAAGTGGTGCAGAGTTTGAATCTGCCATATTTGTTTTAGAAAAAAGACTAAAGTTAACAGCCCCTCCTTTAATAGCCATGGGAGATGCTCCTGACAAGCCAAATCCTCAAGGTTTTATTCTATTATCGAAAAAGCTTCTTGGGGATAAACTTGGCTCATCAAATATTCCAATCGCATATGTAGGTGACACAATTGCAGATGTCAAAACAGTAATTAATGCTAGAAAACAAATTCCAACTCAGAAATTCATAAGTATAGGAGTAGCTCCTCCTCATCTACATGTAAAGTCACGTTTAAAAGATCGTAATTCATATGAATCAAATTTAAAAAAGGCAGGTGCAGATTTCATCCTGGATTCAGTAAATGATCTAAAAAAAATTTGTACTGATTTATTTGAAGGTTATCAATCCTTGAAATGATTATTTTATGCATATGCACTGATTAATCAAATTCTGCTTGCTGAATAAAGGATCGTTAAAAAATTTTTCTGTTGAGCTATATTACTAATTCAGAATTATGTTTTTTATGTTTAGGGAATTAAGAATCTTGATTATCTGAAAAATAATCTAATCTTAAAGCCAAGCAAACATCTGTCCAGAAACTTTTCCATGTAATATTAAAAGAAAAGGCATCCTTCATTTTCTCTGCCTCTGAAGCAATGATGTAGAAACCAGCCGCAAGTTGGGTGGAACCAATAGATGATGCGACTGGATCATAAGAAACGGTATTAAAGAATCCAAAAAAAAGCAATACAAATGAAGCAACAAATCTAAAATTTCCTGATCTCAATGATGATGGAAGCAATTTAATTATTCTTATAGGGAAAATAATGATCCAAACCAGAAGGCGAAAAAAGTTAACTATTGAAGTTTTAATGTGTTTCAAAAGCATCAGGTAAAAATCATAAGGAATATTTCATTAAATTAATCAATATTTAATGAGAAATCAATAGCTAAACAAAGGATTTATTTATAAAAAGGAATATAAAACTATTTTTCTATTGATTGAGCTTTCCCAACTACTTGAGTTGAGAGCCACTTAATTAAACTTTCATTAATTAAATTAAAGCGGAGAGGGACGTTGAAAAAATGAACCTAAATGGATGAATATGGAAAAAGATGAAACCGAAAATATTTAAATTCTAAAATTTTATCCCCTGCAAGATTACTATTATCTTAGTTTCTCTGCTTTTATCTGTATTGCTAATTCCTTGCAATAACTAATATTTTGAACTCTATAAATTTTCTTGGTTCGTAATATCTACGGAGAGGGAGGGATTCGAACCCTCGACAAAAGTTACCTCCTGTAACTCCTTAGCAGGGAGCCGCTTTCAACCACTCAGCCACCTCTCCAACTCTTATACATTATCAATTTTTTTGCCAAGATTCAAAATTTTTTATTTAATCGAAATGTCTAGTTCACTTGAACTCTCGGTAATCTATTTTTAAAAGAGCACAGTATTTCCCAAGTAATAGTATTAGATTGATTTGCCCAATCAATGGGAGAAATTGTTTGATCTCCATCAGATCCTAGTAATAACATAGTACTGCCAATTTTTATGTCATTTGAATCTGTTATGTCTACCATCATTTGGTCCATTGTTATAGATCCAATTTGTGGATAAAGTTTTTTATTATGAATGACATTGATCTTGCCAGATAGATTTCTTAAAATACCATCTGCATAACCAATACTTAAAACTGCTAATTTCGTTTTGCGAATACTGACAAATTTACTTCCATAGCTTACTCCTACTCCAGTCTCGATAGTTCTTATAAAAGCTACTTTTGCCTTCAAATATAAAGCAGGTTTAAGAAATAAATTATCCTCTATCTTTGCTAGTGGATTATAGCCATAGATAGACAACCCAACACGCACCATATCAAAATGAAAATCTTCACCTAGAAGCATGCCTGCAGAATTTGAAAGATGAATCTTTATTTGATTATTGTTATCAATATTAATTTGTTTCAATAATTCTTGAAACTTTTTTCTTTGCAATTGGGTTTTACTTTTAGGATCAAACGCATTACTTTCATCTGCTGATGCAAGATGACTGTATATTCCCTTTATACAGATATTTTCAAAAAATTTTATTTTATTAAAACTATCAATAAATTGATCAAATTCCAATCCTAGTCTTGACATTCCAGTATCGACCTTCAGATGCAAAGCAAACTTAGAACTATGATTCTTTCCAATATCATTACAAATTAAACATTCACTAATGCTACTTATGGTCGGCATTAGATTATTTTTAAAACATATCAATAAATCCTTCTTTGTATGGAGATTACCAAGAACAAGAATTGGAGTATTTATTCCAAAAGAACGTAGTTTTATGCCTTCATTCAAAGTTGCCACACCTAATTCCGAAGCACCTCCTTTGATTGCATATTCTGATACAACTCTTGCATCATGCCCATATCCATCAGCTTTAACAACTGCCATAAATTGACAATTTTTTTTTAATCTAGATCGCAATCGCCTCACGTTATTCTCTATTGCAAGTCCATCAACCTCTATCCAAGCTCTTTGTGTTGGATCTAAATCCCCCTCAATAAATTGAAAATTATCAAGATTAATTCCTTTATTTTTTGAGGTAATTCGCATTAAATGTTTCGCAAGAATATGCGCATACTGGAATATACAGTTAGCATGACATGTAAATTGATTTTTGGCATGGGCCAGACTCTAGTTTTAAATGCATCTTATGAACCTTTAAACATAACTTCTTGGAGAAGAGCTGTAATTTTGATGATTAAAGGTAAGGCTGAAAGCTTGGAGGAAGATCAGTCTTATTCAATTCACTGCGGCCAAAAACTACCTACAGTTATCAGGCTTCGTTACTACGTTAAAGTACCTTTTAGAGAGGTCTCTCTAACAAGGAAAAATATTCTTTTAAGAGATCATAATTCTTGTCAATACTGTAACCACAAGGGCAGTGATTTATCAATAGATCATGTTTTACCAAGAAGCAGAGGTGGAACTGATAAATGGGAAAATGTAACAACAGCATGTCTTAGATGCAATGTTCAAAAAGGGAATAGAACTCCAGAAGAAGCAAACATGCCTTTAAGAAGAAAGCCATATCGTCCATTAAGTAATCTCAACTTTGAAGCAACTAAACAAATTGACTCAGGCAAACACAAAGAATGGAGAAAATATGTAATAGGGTTAGCTGTTTAAGAAAATATTTTAATCTCCTTCATTATTGAAATCTTCCATCATTCTTTTTTGCTCTTGAGCTATACAAGCATCAATAACTTCATCTAATTGGCCTGCCAAGATTGGCTCTAATGAAAAATTAGAACCCAATCTGTGATCTGTAGTCCTATTATCTTTGAAATTATATGTTCTAATTTTTTCACTCCTATCACCAGTTCCAACCTGCAACAGCCTTTGTGACCTCTCTTTCTCATTCGCTTCCTTTAATTGTATTTCATATAATTTAGCCCTTAAAATTTCCATTGCTCTCTCTCTATTTTGTAATTGTGATCTTTCTTGAGTACAAAAAACTCTTATACCTGTAGGTTTATGAAGAAGATCAATCGCAGTTTCTACTTTGTTAACATTTTGTCCTCCAGCACCTCCCGATCTAGCTGTACCAACCTCTAAATCTGTCGGATCAATTTTGACCTCAACAGGATCAGCCTCAGGCATTACAGCAACTGTTGCAGTAGAAGTATGCACCCTGCCTTGAGATTCAGTAGCAGGAACTCTCTGTACTCTATGCACACCAGCTTCAAATTTAAGTTGACTATATACAGCATCGCCTTTTACAGAAATAACTAACTCTTTAAATCCTCCCATGTCTGCTTCAGAAGCACTAATAGGTTTTACAGACCATCCAATTTTTTGCCCATATCTTTCATACATTCTTGCTAAATCGCCAGCCCAAATACAAGCTTCATTACCTCCAGCGCCAGCCCTAATTTCCAACATTACACTCCTCTCATCTCTTGGATCTTTAGGCAATAATGCAATCGTAGCTTTTTCAATAAGTTTATTCTTACTTTCCTCTAAGTTAATTAACTCCTCATTAATTAATAATTCCATTTCTTTATCATTTCTATTTTCTTTAAGTAATCTTTTCGAATCTTCAATTTCCTTATCAGTATTAAGCAATTTATTAAAATCTATAACTAAAGGTTCTAATTTTGCTCTCTCTTTTGCTATTGATTCTAGTTTCTTAGGGTCATTTGCAATATCAGGATCTGCAAGCTGCAATTCCAAATTCTCAAAACTATTTGAAGCAGTTTTCAACCTTGCTATTAATGTGGTGTATTCCAATTGAAATTATGCTTTATTTTAAAAACTCCTATTTTTTAGAGTCTTTTTTTTCTTTTGATGTCGCAGAATTGGCTGAACCCATTCCATATTTTTTCATAAACCTATCAACTCTTCCTTCTGTATCGAGAATTTTTTGAGTTCCAGTAAAGAAAGGATGATTGCCACTCCATACATCGACATGTAATTCAGGCTGTGTGGATCCTGTTGTCATAACAACTTCTCCATTGCAAATAACTTTTGCTTCAGGATACCATTTTGGATGAATTTCAGATTTTGGCATAATTAAAATTTCTTTAACGTTTAGAGAACTGAGGTGCTTTTCTAGCTTTTTTAAGCCCATATTTTCTTCTTTCTTTTGCTCTAGGATCTCTACTGAGATGTCCCTCTGTTTTTAGAGGTTTCCTATTATCAGGAGATAATTCGCATAATGCTCTTGCTGCTCCTTGCTTAATAGCATCTGCTTGACCTGTTAGGCCTCCACCAAAAACATTTACAAAAATATCATAAGAATTTTCGAGACCTAATGTTTGCAAAGGTGCTTTTACAGAATTTAAATGTAAAGGATTAAAGTTTAAATAGTCATCACCTGATCGACCATTTATTTTAATTTGTCCATTTCCAGGGATTAAACGAACTCTGGCAACAGAGGTTTTTCTTCTTCCAGTTCCCCAATAAACAGCTTTGTTTTTTATTTGACTATTCATTATTTATAAATTAACTATTCAATAATACAGGATTCTGCGCAGCATGAGGATGATCAGTTCCTTTATAAACTTTTAATTTTCTAAATTGCTGTCTGCCTAAGGAATTATGAGGCAGCATCCCTTTAACCGCTTGCTCAATAATTCTTTCAGGAATTCTTTCTTGAAGAGACTCAAATTTTTCAACCTTCATTCCTCCAGGCCGACCCGAGTGTCTTCTATATAATTTTTGTGATGCTTTCTTGCCTGTTACCTCAACTTGTTCAGCATTTATAACAATAACAAAATCACCAGTATCAAGATGAGGAGTAAATGTAGGTTTATTTTTCCCTCTTAATACAGTGGCAATCTCTGAAGCAAGTCTACCTAGTGTCTTATCTTTTGCGTCAAATAAAAACCACTTCCTTTCAATAGTTTCTATGGACGGCGTAAGTGTTTTATTCATTTATCAAATTTACAAAAATAAAATGAAATTAAGATTAAATTCTACATTATCGACCCATTATTAAACAATAATTGGGAGTAATTTAAACAAATAGTTTTGTGCCATAACAATTATCTATGAATGACCCTTAATTACAAATTCCGGGAAAAGATCGTTTTTATTAATTTTTTTAAAAACATTTTCTTTATAAACTGCATTTACAAAACATAATCCCTTAGCGGGAGCAGATTCTTTAACATCATTTTTCTTTTTATATAACCATCTATTTGTAAAAATTTCTGGTGATATTTTTCTTTCTCCAACCAACACAAGTTGTCCAACCATTAAACGCACCATCCCATATAGAAAGCCAGTAGCTTTAATATCTATTAAAATTAAATCTTCCACTCTTTTTATCTTAATATCTCTAATTGTTGTTATTGAAGTTGACCTATTACTGCCACTTTTCTGAAAAGCAAAAAAATCATGTTCTCCTTCCATCCCTTCTAATGCAGTTGACATTAAAACTTCATCAAGAACTTTTTGGTACCTATGCCATGACCAATTATTTAAAAATAAGTTTGGCAATTTACTGTTATTAATTACATATCGATAATGTCTATAAATAGCTGAATAGCAAGCATGCCAATTATCATTAACCTCAATTGATTCCAAGATTCTAATTGTTTGGGGTAAGTGACCATTTAATACATCTGAAAAATGATTACCTGGGATAACACAATCAACATCAAAATGAACTACCTGTCCGGAAGCATGAACCCCAGAATCCGTTCTTCCTGCCGCAAAAGTATTTACCTTATGATTAGATATTTTAAAAAGTGTTTTTTCTAAAATTTCCTGAACACTAGTTGCATTACTTTGTCTTTGCCAACCTGAAAAGTAACTGCCATCATATTGGATAATTAAAGCAACTCTTTTCAAAAGTTTAATTATTGGTTCAGGGTTTTATATTTCTTATCTTAAACAAGTTCAATAATTGCCATTTGAGCGTTATCACCCTTTCTAGAAACAGTTCGAACTATACGCGTATATCCTCCCTTTCTATCTCCATATCTTTCATTCGCTTTTTCAAATAATGAATGCACTAACTTCTTATCATAGATGTATCCAATAGCTCGTCTTCTTGCAGCTAAACTACCATCCTTTGCTAAAGAAATCATCCTTTCAGTTTCATTTCTCAGAGCTTTTGCTCTAGCTTTTGTTGTTGTTACTCTGCCCTCTTTAATTAATTGAGTCGTCAAACCTCTTAATAGTGCTTTCCTCTGATCTGCAGGTTTACT
>Ga0208277_1001847_pt1 | contig 12235 bp, 13 predicted proteins | sample ETNtaG_5_FD_185782 | JGI IMG/M metagenome (GOLD analysis project Ga0208277, IMG submission 185782) | Marine microbial and viral communities from oxygen minimum zone, Eastern Pacific Ocean - ETNP201406SV205 (SPAdes) (version 2) | ecosystem: Environmental > Aquatic > Marine > Oceanic ...
CCAGTTTGGCCTTCTTCCTCACCAAGTATCTTAGGAGGAAATGTTGCATTTCTTCAAATCCCTCGATTTGATCCAACTGCCGAAGACGATAATTTACTAACTGCTAGGGATGTATTCCTTCACGATATAGATGAGAATAGAACATTGCAGTTGACAATTGATGATGAGGTTGACCAATCTAACCCTCAAGTTCTGAACTCTAATGTTGCGTGGATAGAAAGTCAGGAAGACGGTGATTTGGAAATACGAATGTATGCATTGGGAGAAACCTTTGAGCCCTATTCTTCTGTGGTGTTACAATCCTCGATTGTACTACTCATTCCAATGATGATATTGTATGCCTTCCAATCGGCAAACGAATCATCAAGATTTAATTTGCGTCGAGAAAATTGAATCACTCTGCAAGCCTGAACATTTCGTCCAGACTTCTTTGAGCACGCTGTATAATTTCCTCATTAAGTTCGATGATTTGTGCTGGATAAGGGTCTCGAAGTGCCTGAAGAATGTCCTCCAATTGGGTCATTTTCATGTAACGGCACATAACACAAGTCCCGATTAGATTCAGATCATTTTCAGATTCAGCTCTAACTCGATCAGCAGTACCACATTCGGTAATTAGCATAATATCGGATTTTCCTTCTGAACCCAGCCTCAAAGCCTCTTCTCGCAGTACTTCACTACTACCAACAATGTCGCTTTCTGCAATCACGTCCGCATCACATTCTGGATGGCTGAGGACCTGTAATTCGATACCCTGCTCAGCGGTCCTCTCTCTCCATGAGCGTATTTTCGCACCAGTAAATGTGGCGTGAACATAACATTCACCATCGTAATTGATGACCTCCTTACGTCCAGCCAGATGTTCAGCCAGATGTTTACCCATCAATTGGTCGGGGACAAAGATTAATTTGTCACCAGGGAGTTTCTCACAAATTCTGAGATAATTACTACTGGTTACACAAACATCAACCTCTGCTTTCACCTCGGCGCTTGTATTGATGTAACAGGCCACAGGGACTCCAGGATAAAGCGACTTTAGTTCACGGACATCCTCTGCAGTTATGCTATCAGAAAGCGTACATCCGGCTTCCGGAGATGGGTGTAAAACAGTCTTGTGAGGGCTCACTATTTTTGCGGTCTCGGCCATAAATCGTACACTGGAGAATAGAATAGTTTGCTGAGGCGCATCTCTAGCGGCCTTCGATAGTGAGTAACTATCCGATACCGAGTCGGCCACCCCATATACGATATCTGGAGTTTGGTAAGAGTGAGCGATAAGAAAAACATCGTTCTTTTTCTTTAATTGATTAATTTCGAGGGTTAGAGGTGCAATTGTTTTACAGGTCTCTATATCCCAAAGTGTGCCTTGATTGATGACCTTTTGTAGTCGAATAGCCTCAGTTTCAATTTCTTCCTCTGAATATGACTTGGGAGTCACTGAACCCCGTGGTAAGGGGGCCGACGGCATCTGCATTGTCATCGAATCTCGCTACTTCGTCCTGTGCAACCGCTTTCAAGGCATCTCATCTCGGAGGGACATGGCCGAAGAGGCGATTCCGATGTGGATAGAGGACTCAGTTCTTCATATCGGAGCAGAAGCAACTGCAATATCTGGTTCATGGATGGGTAGGGAAGCAGTACTGAAAAAGCGTGAACCAAGAGACTATCGGCACCCTTCTTTAGACAGAAAATTAACTCGGCAAAGATTGGCAGTAGAGGCTAGGATTATTGCACGATTACAAGATATAGACTTCCCTTCTCCTTTACTACTTGATGTGGATGCAGAGGGGGGGTGGATATTGATATCAAGAATCGATGGAGTGCCTTTGTATGATGCATTACAGAATGGCGATGCAGGGCTACAAGAAATCCGTAAGTTCGGAGAATCGATTAGAGAATTGCATGAAAATGATATCGCTCATGGGGACTTAACTACACATAACGTACTAATCGATGAACATGGAAATTTGACCCTTATTGACTACGGTCTTGCTAAAATTGCCCCAGAAATCGAACAACTCGGACTAGACTTACAGGTCCTAAATGAGTGCCTAACAGCCAGCCATTACAATTTCGAATCAGCAGTCGAAACAATGGTTGAGGGTTATTTGTCCGCTGATTCAGGAAACTCAATGGCCATTTCTAACTTATCCGCAAAGGAAGTAGTTGAGCGATTCAATGCTATTCGTGGCCGAGTCAGATACCATGCTTGAGTTGATTTCATGAGAATCCTCTTTGCAACAGGTAATGAAAACAAAATTGTAGAAGTCAGAGAGGTACTAGAGCCTCTTGGACACACCGTCGAGGGCTTGGTAATAGATGGAAAAAGGCCGAATTTCAACGAGCCAAAGGAACTCGGATTAGAGGGAGTAGCAGAATCAAAAATCCGACAAGCACTCGATTTGATTAAAGGAAGCGAATTAGAGGGAAGTGCAATCCTTGTTGAAGATTCAGGCATATTCCTAGATGCATTTCCTGAATGGCCAGGTGCCCAATCTTCGGATGTAGAGAAAGAAATTGGTCTTGAAGGAATAATTGTTCGAGTTAATGAATCCGGAAATAGCGGTGCAGAATATAGAGCGGTAGCGATTCTTTCAAATGATAATCAAGTATGGAAATCACAGGGAATATGTCGAGGTAAAATATCTGACCAACCACGAGGTAGTAATGGCTTCGGATATGACCCAATTTTCATCCCAGAAGAAGGCGGTGGAGGGACCTTCGGAGAATTGGATAAGGAGATTAAAAATCAGATTTCACACAGGAAAAAAGTCATGCAAGGGCTCTCAAATCTTCTCAAATCCCCGTCAAGGTGAATAGAGACCAGCCACTGTGGTAGCCGAGGAACAGACATGGTTTCGTACACCCGACTCTTGCTTCTATTCCTTCTAGGGCTAGGGACGCCTCTGTTCTTACTCTTCCAAGGTTCGATGAATCTTGGTCAACAAATCGCAGCGGGAACAGTGCTATTGGCCTTCCTTTCTCTCTTCGTATTTTCAGGCAGAAAGCCACTTCCCTCAACTCCGAAATCTCCTGTAGTCGAGACCGAAGAAGAGGTTGAGGAACCTGAATCTGTACCAGCCCCCGAAGTGGTTGAGGCGGAAGATCAAGAAATTCGTCGCAGTCGACGCCGAGTTGCAGACCCGGTTTCGGCACCCCCGGGGCTCACACTTCCTCCAATTGCTCCGCCAATTCCCGATGCACCAATGCCAGCACCGAATATGCCAATGCCCCCACCCATGCCTTCTCCACAAGCCCCTACTATTGCTGGAGATGGAGAGAATGTTGCTCAGCGTCTAGTGGTATCTCGAGATGCCCAATCAGAAATGGAAACTGAAATCGAGGGTTATGTCGAGCAACAACGTGAGAAAAGGGCGGTTATTCGTGGAAAAATCGACCGGCGTCGCCGTATGGCACTAGCTGAGAGAAAGGCGGCTAAAGTCAGAATGTGGACAGAGTTAGAGGATGGAGAAGATCTCGGTGCTTTACTGAATCAAGTAGATCATGGGTTAACTGTAATTGAAGAAGACGAAAGCCCCGATGACTCGTCTCCATTAGGCGTGTCATATGTTAGAATTGATGAGTCTAGAATACTCAAAATCAGAGTTCCATTGAAGATTCCAGAGAAGGCAGTAAGTAAACCAGCCGAGGAATTACCCAAAGTTGAGGATATGCCTCCTCCGCCAACTGGTTTACCACCAATGCCACCACCACCTGGAATGCCTCCACCTTCACCTCCTGAGTGAGCGTATCTTCAAGCGGCGGTGGCTCCTCGGACAACCATGAGCGAAGACGTGCTACTGGTCGAAAATGTTCCAGTCGAGGGTTCAAGCCCAGCAGGTGGAGTGATTTCTGTTTGGACCTTAAATCGCCCAGAGAAACTCAATGCCCTGAACAAAGCATCGCATACTGCTCTCAAACAAGCCTGTGCCGAAGCGGAGTCAGACGACAACGTCCGAGTAGTGATAATTCGTGGTGCTACTCCTCCTCCAGCTCCTGAGGGTAAGCGTCAGAAACCAGCCGCTTTTGCTGCTGGGGCTGATATTTCCGAGTTTGCAGGAAAAAATTCCGATGACGTTAGACCATTCTTTGAGGACAATGCATGGGAGAGGGTTTGGAATTTATCAAAACCAACTATCGCAATGGTCGATGGTTTCGCTCTTGGTGGCGGAACAGAATTAGCCCTTTCCTGCGATTTGCGAATCGCTAGCACGCGGGCTAAGTTTGGAACCCCTGAGATTAATCTTGGACTGATTCCTGGTGGAGGTGGAACCCAGCGCCTTTCAGATATATTGGGATATGGTAAAGCAATGGAGATGGTAATGACCGGAGAAATGGTAGGCTCGGAAGAGGCTCTAAGGCTAGGACTAGCCAATGACGTAGTAGAGCCCCAAAAACTTGAATCTCGTACAATGGAAATGGCAGAAAATATAGCCAAAAAGTCGCCATACACCATCAAGGTAGCAAAACGAGCAGTTCGTTCTGCCCTAGATCTTGGAATGTCTGAGGGAATATTAGCCGAGAGATCTGAATTCGTTGCACTCTTCGACACCGAAGACAAGGAAATTGGAGTCCAAGCATTCCTTGAGCGCAAAGATGCTGAATGGAAAGGTTCCTAATGCAAAAACAGTACTTCATAATCTCTGATGAATAGTACGGCCTGTGTCGATAGTGGACTATCTATTTGCTCCGAGATTAGATCGCTTTGGTTCAAAGACTCCTAGTGAGGCATCTAGAATATTTTTCCTAATTGTCATTCTATCTGTTTCTTATTGGGCATGGCAGGTTTCAAACGGCATAGTCTCCATTTGGTTCATGATTGTAATATTCGTTTCAACCCCAATTCTTTCAATTGGATGGTGGTTACTTTCCTTGATTTCACAAAACCGCCCAGAGAAGGACTTATTCTCCAAATGACTACTTTATTTCGAACGAAATTTCACCTATTGTGTCCTCTGATTTCGTAACATCAATCACCAACCAGCCACTATTTTTTGCCGATCTAACCATCTCCTCCTGAATCTCCCGAATTCTATCGATATGATCTAGGTAATGTCGGGCAGGTCTACCATTGTGTTTACGTCTACCTGCAATCATTCGCACATGCTCTTCAGCATCCTCAACAGCTAAAACGACTCCACAAGCATCTCCTCCTGCGGCTCTCCATTCATCGATTATAGCAAAATTTGGTACGAAATGTACTCCTTCCATCAATAGGTCTCCTCCCCTCTTAATTTCACGACTAACTATCGCTTGTATTGCACTATTGAGGGGGGTAACGGTATCTTTCCAATCCTCGATAGCATTCGCTTGTCCCGGCTGAAATGAAGATCTATGCAAAGCAGGCATCTCTTCTAGAGGAATTTGGGTTCTCAAAGTCTCTCGAATAGTGTCCGTTGCTACAACTTTGTCGAATTCTAGAGAGGCGGCAATCCTAGCGGTAAGCGTTGACTTCCCGACACCACTTGCACCGGTTATGACCAGCAATCTGCCGACCATTTGTTCACCTCTAACGCTGGATAGCCTTCACTTCAAGGAATTCTTCTAACCCTTGAATTCCGAGTTCACGACCGTTACCAGATAGCTTGTAACCGCCAAATGGAGCACTGATATTGAATGCGCCACCATTGATACTCACCTGTCCAGTTCTCATTTTTCGGGCGAATTGCAAAGCTCTATCTTCATCGCCAGACCAGACGCCTCCAGACAAGCCATATTCTGAATCGTTAGCTAAGACAATTGCTTCTTCCTCTGAATCATAAGTCGTTATCGAGAGTACAGGGCCAAAAATTTCCTCACGAAAAATGGTCATTTCCGAAGATACGTCAGCAAACACGGTTGGCTTGACGTAATATCCTGAATCAAGCCCTTCTGGCAGTCCTTCACCTCCAGCAACAAGTGTTGCCCCCTCCGAAATTCCTGAGGATATGTAGCCGGCGACCGATTCTTGTTGTCGCGCTGAAACCATCGGACCGCACCGTGTCGATTCATCCATCGGGTCTCCCACTGAATAACGAGCCATTGTTGCAGCGATTACCTCAACCACTTCATCACGTGCAGTTGCTGGAACTATTAGTCGACTTAGGCTGGAACATTCCTGACCTGAATTGTTGAAGCAAGCGTAAACAGCCATTTTGGCAGCCTTTGCAATGTCGGCATCATCGAGGATTACATTTGCACTCTTTCCGCCCAATTCCAGAGTTACTCGCTTAACAGTCGGGGCTGCGGCTTGTGAGACACTTACACCAGCACCGGTTGAACCGGTGAAACTAACCATGTCTACTTCTGGGTGTGAAGAAAGAGTCTCACCGATTTCTCGCCCATGCCCCGAGACGAGATTGAACACACCAGAGGGAAGGCCAATTCCATCGATGATATCTGCTAGAATAAATGCGTTTAATGGAGCCTCTTTTGAGGGTTTGAGAACCATTGTACAGCCTGCAGCCAGTGCAGGGGCTACCTTACCTATGATTTGGTGAAGAGGGAAATTCCAAGGGGTAATCATACCCACCACTCCAATTGGTTCTTTGACAATCAATGAGTTGCGAACTTCTTCTTCCCACTCAAAGGAATCAAGCATCTTCGCGTAAGATCGTGATACAACTCTTGGTGTTCCAACCATCGCCATGCGGCTGTAATTGATTGGTGTTCCAACCTCTGCGGTAATTAATTCGGCGATTTCTTCTCCTCGCTCAGCGATTGCGGCTGAAATCGCATTGAGGTAGCCTTGACGTTCCTCAACACTCGATTGTGACCAAGAGGGGAATGCAGCACGTGCAGCCGCTACGGCGGTATCAACATCACTAGCACTTCCAACAGGCACCGAACCGATGCATTGCTCAGTTGCAGGATTGACTATCTCAATATTGCCTTCTCCACTTGCAGGAACCCACTTTCCGTCGATGTATATGTTCTCGCGCGCGTGCATGTAGTGGGGCGGAACGGCGCGACTTATCACATTCATGCAGTTCAAAAGTAGAGGCGACATCGCCCCCTCATGGGAATTGTAGTGGAACGCCATGATGGTGGAGTGGCCGTTGTGACCCTTTCAGAAGAGGCTGCTAGGAATGCATTCTCCCGAACTTCAATACACGAAATCTCCACAATTATGGGCGGTTTACTAGACGATTCTTCCTGTAAGGCGATAGTACTGACTGGATCAGGTCGATTTTTTTGCACAGGGGCGGATATTGACGAGTTTGCGAACTCAATTGACGATGGCTCAGTTGGAAATCTCGTTGACGAATTAACCAGTGTTTTACACCCACTCGAATTACGTTTACGACGTAGTCCAACTGTATTCATTGCAGCAATCAACGGTTCGGCGGCCGGCGGCGGATTTGGTCTCGCGCTTTGCGCCGATTATCGTCTATGTGTTCCAGAAGCAAGACTTGCAGCAGCCTTCTTCTCACTAGGACTTTCACCAGATGGAGGCTCGACATGGCTTCTTCCACGCTTGGTTGGATATCAAAGGGCTCGCCGATTTTTCTTCGATAACGAAGTTTGGACAGGCGAGCAAGCACTTGAATATGGAGCGGTTGATGAATTAGTTAATTCTGAAATCCTCCTAGAGAGAGGCATTGAGATTGCAACAAAATGGGGTTCTTGGGCTGAGGCAAGTAAACAAGGCACCAAGCAATTACTAGATGCTTCATCTACAACCTTCATGGAGACTCAACTCGAATTTGAAAAGGCCTTGATTACTGCTGCTTCACTTACTCCTGACTTTGCAGAAGGAGTCTCGGCTTTCTTAGAAAAGAGAGAAGCTAAATTTGGGTCTTCATCAGAAGAGGAATGAATCATTCTTCACGTCTTAATTTCAAGACGCCTACGATTATGAAAATAATGCAAACCAGAGCAGCAATATTTGCTAGAGTCATTGCTACTGAGCCAATTACAATTCCATAAACCAACCATAAGACAAGTGAAGTTGAAACCAGAGTGAAGGTTGGTAGTGAAATCCCTTCGTGTTTCTTTTCAGACCATACTTTTTGGATTTGAGGCACCCACGCAATTACACCTAGAAATCCTGCAAATACTCCAATTACTTCCACCCAGAAAGGAATCAAAAAAATCTACTCCTATGAATCACGATGAAAGGTCCTCTCGATCGCACTTTTCTCCAGTAGTCCAATCGTAAATTCCTTTCCCACTTTTCTTGCCAAGGCTTCCTTCTTCAACCAGAGAGTTTAGCAATGGATGAGGACGATATGAATCATCGTCAAATGCTTCTGCCAAACTATTGAGGATATCTCGCCTTACATCTAAGCCGACCAGGTCGGAGAGTTCCAAAGGTCCCATGGGGTGCCTGTAACCTAGCCGCATTGCAGTGTCGATGTCACTAGCAGATGCCACTCTATCGGCAAGCATCCTAATTGCTTCATTTCCGAGAACAACCCCTAACCTGCTGGTTGCAAAACCTGGCACGTCATTGACAAGAATAGTTTCTTTTCCCATTGCATAACCGATTGACTGCGCTGCTGCAATAGTTTCTTCCGAGCAAGAATCATGACGAACAATTTCGAGCAGTTTCATTATTGGAACCGGATTGAAGAAATGCATTCCGATTACTCTTTCTGGACAACTAGTTGACTCTGCAATAGCAGAAATTGGAAGACCTGATGTATTGGTTGCAAGAAGAGCATGAGAGGGGGCAATCTGCTCTAACTGACTGAAGATTTTTTGTTTCAATTCCATGTTTTCTGGCACTGCCTCAATAACTATATCGACACCGTCAACCGCCTCTTTCAAATCAGTCAATTGACTAATGTTAGTCAACCATTTGTCTTTCTCTTGTTGAGTGGTTTTTCCTCGAGCAATTCCTTTTTCCCAGAAATCATCAATGGTATTCATTCCCTTTTCCAGCCCTTCCGGAAATGCGTCATAGAGTCTAGTTTGCCAACCAGTTTGAGCACAAACCTGAGCAATTCCGGCGCCCATCGTACCGGCGCCGATTACGGCGACGGTCCGAATGTCCATCGTTTCACTCCCTACCATAAGCTGCAAGGGCCGCTTGGAATAGCCGCTGTCGTGGCACATCATGCTCCAGGAAGCAGGTGAATGGTGCTACGTCTTTCAGTAGTTCTATTGCTGAGACATAGGCGCCGTAAATGAATGGGTCAGCGACTTCAGTCGTTGGAATATCAATCCCCAATTTCACCAAACCTTTGCGAGTATCCTCATCCCAAATTGCATAGGTATGTTGGGTGAAGTGTAGATATGCAGAGAGTCTGCGAATATCCGATCTGGCCTTTTCTGTGAAGGAGTCGATAAGTAGAGTGTCAGGATAGCGAATAGCATACATTGCTAATTTCACTTCTCTAGCAGTTTCTTCTCTCCAATCCCGCTTGTCTAACCCCATCCAAGAATCCACCATATCGAGCATGTCGTTGGTATAGGGTCTGTAAACACGATAGAGTAATTCTTCGTATCCCTCAGGGTCTTGTTCCGATGAGTGGTGATGTTCATGGAATAGCTCTGTAAGTCTGTCAAAGAATGGCTTACAGCGTTCCTTGTCAAAGGCGAGTAGCGCTAGATGTTGCATCTTCAGTCGCCCTTCCACTCGCGGTATTGAATCCATTCTTGTTGCATGTATTCATTCATTAGACGGTCTTCGTCTTCATCGGTCGGTAGTACTTCTACAAGGTAAGCATCCCAATCAGCATCGTTGCCTTCGAATTCTTCCCCTTCGAGAGTGTATTTTTTCCCTGCATATTTTCCAATTCCACGGTTGAATTTATCCGATGGAATTGTCAACTCCGGCTCACCCTCTTTTCGAGCCTTTGAAATGCGTCGCATCTCATCTCTCAATTCTTGGAAGTAGTGTTCACGGCTAGCCTCGTTAAGATGGCCTCTATCTGCCTCATTTTCTGATTCTCTTTCGTCGTAACGCCCCTTTATTCCGTATACATAGGCCCACTGAGCGCTGCTGGAATCGTCTGTCCCAAACAGGTCTAAGCCTGTACTGACCCACTTGTTGACGTATTTCTGTAAGAGTGCACATGGAATTACTCCTTGCTTGACAATCCTTCGTAGTCCATTAGCTCCAGTCCCAAGGTGGAATGATTCCTCCTTCAGCATGGGTCCCATAGATGCGGCCAATGGTTGGAAAGAAGAAGTACTGAGCATCTTCAATTGGTACTTTCCGTCACGATCGATAAAGTGAGTGAAGCAGAAGAAATCGAGCCAATGATCGATAGGTGCATTGAATGAACCCAGAATTCTAGTTCCTTCTTGGGCATTACGTTCGAGTAACTTTGCAGCCTCCCTTACACCATGTTCTCCAAAGTAAGTGCAGAGGAGATATGCCATTTGCCATCCATGCCGCTGCTCTTCACACATGATTCTCAGAGCAGACTTTTTGTCGTACTCAGTCGGTGCTGTTTCTAGCAGGTGGTTTTGTTGTTCCACACTAGCAAACTCGGTGTCCCCTTGAACACTCACCATAGAAATAATCGCGTCTCTGATGTTTTGTTGAGGGATTTGCATTCTCCTTTGCCACTTTGGCATTCCTTCAAAATCTCCGAATTCGATGCTTTTTCCTGCGGTGTCCCAATCGAATTTGATATCGAATCTGTAATCCCCCAACCACGATGGGTCGAAGCCAATTCGAGTCTGCCATTCTTGGAAATCGCTAATCCAGGCTTCAAAATTTGGAGAGTAGTCCTGAACAATCTCTGTCTCGCTCATGCTTGAAGCCAGAAGTATCCTGTATATCAATGACTGCTTCTAAGACGTAGTCTTAGTTCGTCGGTAAACAAAATTACTTTCCTTCAAAGCGAGGAGTTCGGCGGTCTACATAAGCCGCGATTCCTTCTTTTGCATCTTCGCTGTTGAAGAGGGCTGCTTGCAGCTCTCTCTCAAGCGCGAGATGGTACTCAAACGGCATTTCAGGTCCGGATTGAACCGAGCGCTTGATGTTTCCAACCGCCAAGGTGGCCTTGTATGGTAGAGTAAACTGTCCTGCGTAGTCTAGGATGTCTTGGCGGAATTCGTCAAGAGAACCATCCCAAACATCGTTGATGAGATCCATTTCCTTAGCCTTCTCAAATGCCATCAATTCCCCACTGACCATGTATTCAAGAGCTCTTGATTTACCTATGATTCGTGATAGTCTAGCTGTACCTCCAGTACCCGCTAGAACACCGAGATTGATTTCAGGGAGTCCACACTTTCCACTATCCTTTCTTGCGATTCTAATGTCGCAAGCCATTGCAATCTCTAATCCTCCACCAACTGCGTGCCCATTTATAGCACAAATTACCAACTTTGGAGTCTGTTCAAGTCGGCTTAGAGTTTCATTTGCATGAAGGCAGAAATTGTACTTGAATCCAGGAGTGACCGAGTTTAGCATCTGAATTGATGCTCCGGCCGAGAAGAACTTGTTTCCATTACCGGTAATTAGAATCACGCTAACATCATCATTGAATCGGGCCTTTACGACGGCGGTGTCGATATCTCTCATCATTTCATGAGTGTAGGTGTTCGGTCCTACCTCGTCTCCTTCTAGGGGAGCACCAGCGGAGTTCGACGCAAGTTCGATGATTGCGATACCGTTGTCAGTTACTCCGTAGTTCACTAGGCGGTTGGGCATTGGCTCTAGGTCTGGCCATGACGTCATAACTTGGCGACCATAGGTCGAGATATGAATCAAACGGCTGAATGGCAGTGGTAAAAATTCATCCTCAATCGTCAGATTCGCTGAATGAAATGGCGCCTCCGCCTCTTTGAATTTGCTTCCATTGTTGACCGATTTCTTCAGCCCGAACGGTGGGTTCCCAAACATCCCGAGAGAGTGATTTTCTGAACGGCATCCTTGATACTGTTCTGCCATCGTCCATCCTTTTTCTTCTTAACATCCCTAGGCGAACAATAGGCCAAAGTGCTCTTCTGAAAATTCCTGGTTGGTAAACCCACTTCATGAATTCTAGGCCGTCTCCCTTTCGGGCTTGATGCCGCATCCAGTATCTTGTAACCATCTTGAATCCTCTATCACCTAAACGATTCATCAAGAACCGATTTATTGCGCTCACCTTAATCAATGGTACTAGGCGACTACGAATCTTTTTCTCATAGTCATTTTGACCCATTATGGAGTGTGCAGCGTATACTCCACTAGTGATAGCGTACCGCATACCGAAGCCCCACATGAAGTCCTGCAAACCACCGGCTTCACCAACGTAATGGCGCCCATCGTGAATGTAACGATCGGGAATAGAAAAGTCTCCTTTACCCC